>Ga0114962_10000176_pt1 | contig 55822 bp, 41 predicted proteins | sample C_130820_MF_Meta_FD_87017 | JGI IMG/M metagenome (GOLD analysis project Ga0114962, IMG submission 87017) | Freshwater microbial communities from Lake Croche, Canada to study carbon cycling - C_130820_MF_MetaG | ecosystem: Environmental > Aquatic > Freshwater > Lake | place: Lake Croche, Canada... | reverse complement strand
CAGCTTAAATAAGCAGACTTACTTTTCTGTAAGATGTCTTAAAGATTAATTTATTAATCAAAAAGCATAACTTTTTTAAAACCAAACAATTTAATTAAAACTAAAATCTATGAAAAAAACAGTACTAAACACATTAGCCCTAGCTATCTTATTCTTTGCGAGTGCTGCAAATGCACAAGTTGGGGTAGGTGTACCAGCAGGAGATATTCATCCTTCTGCAGAGTTGGAAGTGAAATCTACTACGAAAGGTTTCTTACCTCCACGCATGACCAATGTAGAACGTAATGCTATTATCTCTCCTGCAACTGGTTTGTTAATTTATCAAACAGATGCGGTTGCTAACAATCCAGCAGGCTTGTACTTTTTCGACGGTACATCTTGGAAAAATGGATTGGGTGTTGTAGGACCAACAGGTCCAAAAGGAGATCAAGGAACACCAGGAGCACAAGGCCCTAAAGGAGATGTAGGATCAACAGGTGCTAAAGGAGATGTTGGAGCAACAGGCCCTCAAGGGCAAAAAGGCGCTACAGGAGACCAAGGAACACCAGGTGCTAAAGGTGATGTTGGAGCAACTGGCCCTCAAGGGCAAAAAGGCGATAATGGAGATACAGGAAATGGCTTTAATAATGGAACAGCCACCAACCAAATAATGTATTGGAATGGAGGCGAATGGGTTACATTAAACCCGGGGTCAGATAATCAATTTTTAAAAATTTCTAATGGAAATTTAAATTGGTCTTTTATAGATGGATATGCTCCAAGCATAACGGATATCGATGGCACCCTATATAAAACCGTGAACATAGGCTCACAACAATGGATGGCAGAGAACTTAAAAGTAACGAAGTACAACGATGGTACTGACATCCCAAACATCATAAAAGCTGTCGAATGGTCAAGCTTAACAACGGGTGCTTGGGCATATTACGACAACAATGAAGCAAACAATGCTAAATATGGTAAGCTTTACAATTGGTATGCAGTGAGCCCAACAACGAATGGTAATAAGAATATTTGTCCTTCAGGATGGCATGTACCAACGGATGCTGAATGGACAGTTTTAACAGAGTATTTAGGAGGAGAAACAGTTGCTGGTAGCAAAATGAAAGAACCGGGCACTACAAACTGGCCTTTCGCGAATGAAGATGCTAATAACTCGTCCTTGTTTACGGCGGTTGCAGGCGGGAGCCGAAATTACATTGGGGAGTTCCCAGGCATGACGAGTGGTACATTTTGGAGTTCTACTCTTTATGGTACTGGGGGCAGTGCCTATATTCGTATGCTGATTCCCCATAATGGCTATTTGAACAGCACGAATTACTCCAAAATGATTGGCTTGTCTGTTAGATGCCTTAAAGATTAATTAATCAAAAAGCATAACTTTTTTGAAAACAAACAATTTAATTTAAACTAAAATCTATGAAAAAAACAGTATTAAACACATTAGCTTTAGTGACCTTATTCTTTGCTAGCGCTGCAAATGCGCAAGTTGGGGTTGGCGTACCAGCAGGAGATATTCATCCTACTGCGGAGTTGGAAGTAAAATCTACTACGAAAGGTTTTTTACCTCCACGCATGACCAATGTAGAACGTAATGCTATTATCTCTCCTGCAACTGGTTTGTTAATTTATCAAACAGATGCGGTTGCTAACAATCCGGCTGGTTTGTACTTTTTTGACGGTACATCTTGGAAAAATGGATTGGGTGTTGTAGGTGCTAAAGGAGACCAAGGAATCCAAGGCCCTAAAGGTGAAACTGGTGCAGTAGGCCAAAATGGAGCACAAGGAGACCAAGGACCTAAAGGAGATACTGGAGCACAAGGTGAAACTGGTCCAGCAGGCCCACAAGGACTTAAAGGAGAAACAGGATTAACTGGAGCACAAGGAATTCAAGGTTTACCAGGAACTAACGGTGCAGTTGGTGCAACTGGTCCAGCAGGTCCACAAGGACTTAAAGGAGAAACAGGATTAACTGGAGCACAAGGAATTCAAGGTTTACCAGGTACTAATGGTGCAGTTGGCGCTACTGGTCCAGCAGGTCCACAAGGACTTAAAGGAGAAACAGGATTAACTGGAGCACAAGGAATTCAAGGTTTACCAGGAACTAATGGTGCAGTTGGCGCTACTGGTCCAGCAGGTCCAGCAGGTCCAGCAGGTCCAGCAGGTCCACAAGGAGCAGTTGGCCCTCAAGGTACACCAGGTATTTCTTTTGGTTCAAATGGTCAACCACTTCACTATGTTGGAGAAAACTATGGCGGTGGTACAGTATTTTTTGTGTACGATAATGGACAACATGGTTTAATAGCAGCACCTACAGATCAAAGTACATCCATAAAATGGTGGAACGGAACAGGAAGATATACTGGCTCACAAGGCGACGGTTTACGCGCAGGTGAAATGAATACTGCTATGATTGTTGCTGCACAAGTACCAGATAACCAAACTTCAATTTTTGCTGCAAAAGCTTGCGCAGATTATTCAGTAAGTGTAGGAGATATAACTTATGGTGACTGGTATTTGCCTTCAAAATATGAGTTAAATCTTTTATATCAGAATAGAGCTAAAGTTTCCAATCTAGCTTCAGCTGTCTATTGGAGTAGTACAGAGTATAACCAAATTGTTGCTTGGTACATCGACTTCTCCAATGGTAATGTTGATTATAACGACTTCAACAAGAGTGCTGCAAACTACTACGTGCGTGCAATTCGTTCTTTTTAGTCTTTTGCTAAAAAAAGATAACTTTTTTGAAAACAAACAATTAAATAAAAATTAATTTTTAATTTTAAACTATGAAAAAAATAGTATTCACCCTTGCAATTACGATACTGAGTATTCTTAGTGGTAATGCGCAAACTACAAAAAGTCTTATTTCTGTAGGAAGCAACTCCGGTTTTAACATAAAAGCTGGGACAACCGTAAGTGCTAATCAATTAGAGGTAATTCCTACGAATGATTTTAGTGTAACTAAAAGTTTAACCTACACGGAAAAAACAACTAAAACGATTGGAACCGATTTTAACAACATTGTTAGTGGGTATTCTTTTAATGCTCCAACAAATGCTTATACAGGTGTTATAGGTTTTTTATACAAAAATGCTGGTTTAAACAATAACGCTGAGAGTTCTTTGAAGTTATTGTATAAAAAAGGCGTAAAATGGTTTGTAGATAAATCATCTAATAATAATCTTACTTCTAAAAAAGTAACTACAACGTTTACAAACAATAGTTTATCCGAACTGACGCTTGGAAACTGTTTACCAAAAACAGGAACGGATAGTATAACAGCATGTACAAGTTATAAATGGATCGATGGAATTACGTATACAGCATCCAACAACACAGCTAAATTTACTGTACTTGCTTCAAACGGATGTGATTCTATTGTTACATTGAAATTAACAATTCAACCAATAGGAACACTTACATTATTCTCTGCTGGTGGATCCAATGCACAAGTTAAATGTATCAACACGGTAATTACACCAATTGTCTATACTACTTCTACCGGAACAACTAACGCAACAGTAACAGGTTTACCAAAAGGAGTTACAGGTGTTTGGGCAGCTGGTAAATTCACAATCAGTGGTACACCAACAGAAACAGGTGTATTTAATTACACGGTTACAGCTGTAGGAACTTGTGTAACGGCAACGGGTAAAATCACGGTTAATCAAAACACGATGCTTCTAACTTCGGGTCTTAATTCAGACAATCAATCATTTTGTATTAATTCCACGAGCACACCTATTACTTATTCTACTATAGGAGCAACAGGAGCAACGTTTACTAATTTCCCATTAGGAGTAACTGGTTATTTTGGACCGGCATTAAATACCCCAGAAGGAAAAAACCAAATCAATATTAGTGGTGTACCTTCTGTACCAGGTACGTATAACTATACCGTAACTTTAACAGGTGGGTGTGGCGTTACAACAGCTACAGGGGTATACGTTGTTAAATCTAAAAACACGATTGCTTTAACCTCTTTAGCTGCAACAGCTTTACAAACAAAATGTATCAAAACACCAATCACAGACATAATCTACACAACAACAACTGCAACTGGTGCAAAGGTATCAGGTTTGCCAGAAGGTGTAACAGGTTCTTGGTCCGCTAATAAGTTTATTATTTCTGGAACACCAACTGTTGCAGGAATATTTAACTATACAGTAACTACTGATGGTGGTTGTTCAGTAGCAACAGCTACGGGGACAATCAATTCTACGATTAATGCAATCGCGTTATCTTCTGTGGCAGGTACAGATGAACAAACAAAATGTATCGGAACAGCGATTACTCCAATCACCTATACAACAAGTATTGCAACTGGTGCAACTGTAACTGGTTTACCAAAAGGTGTAAGTGGCGTTTGGGGAGCTAATAAATTAACGATTAGTGGTACATCAACCGAAGCAGGAACCTTTACGTACACGATTACCTTAACAGGAGGTTGTGAAGTAATTACGAAAACAGGTATATTGGTGGTTAGTCCGAATAACACAGTTGCTTTAAGTTCAGGATTAAATTCTAACGTAAAAGAAGTATGTGTTGGAGCAACTCTTGCTGATATTACGTATACGACAACAGGTGCAACAGGCGCAACCTATACAGGTCTACCAGCAGGTGTAACAGGCGGATTCGCGAGTAATACGATTACTTTAAAAGGTATTCCAACTGCAGCGGGTGTATATCCATATACAGTAACTGCTACAGGTGGTTGTTCAGTTGTTTTAATGAATGGAACTATTACCGTGAATGCAATAAACACCATTGCTTTAACTTCTGCAGCAGGTACAGATAAACAAACAATTTGTACGAATGGTTCAATTATTAACATAGGATATAAAACTACAGGAGCAACAGGTATCAACGTTGAAACTTTACCAGCGGGTTTAACACAATCGGCTTCTGCTGGAGTTGTAACTATTAGTGGAAAACCAACAGCAACTGGTACCTACAAAATCACTGCATCTGGTAAATGTCCTTCGGTAGTAGCTTCCGGTACTATCACAATAGCTCCATTAAATACAATTACGATAGCTCCATTAAATACGAATGTAAAAGAAGTGTGTGTTGGAGCAACTCTTGCTGATATCACGTATACGACAACAGGTGCAACAGGCGCAACTTATACAGGTCTACCAGCAGGTGTGACAGGTAAATTTGTGAGTAATGTTATTACTTTAGCAGGTACACCTACCACAAAAGGAGTTTATCCATATACCGTAACTGGTACTGGTGGATGTCCTGGTGTTGCCGTTACAGGTACTATTACGGTGAATGAACTAAATACAATTACATTAACTTCTGTACCAGCAACAACTAATCAAACAGTTTGTGCAGGTAGTCCAATCACGCAAATTGGGTATAAAACTACAGGAGCGACTTCATTTGAGGTTTCAACTTTACAAGGTTTGTCGCAAACGAACAGTACAGGTGTAATTACAATCAGTGGTACACCAAGTGCATCTGTTGATTATTCCATCACAGCAAAAGGTAAATGCCCATCTGTTACAGTTTTAGGTAAAATAACTGTGATTCCAGCAAATACGGTTACATTATTATCTGCATCAGGAACCAACGTACAATCGATTTGTGCTAAATCGGCACTTAATCCAGTCCTTTACCAAACGACAGGAGCTACAGGAGCTACATTCACTGGTTTACCATTAGGTGTATCAGCATCTTGGGTGAATAATTTGGTGACATTGAGCGGTAATCCTTATGTTGCAGGAACTTCTAACTATACGGTAACCTTAACGGGTGGATGTAAAGTAGTAACTGCAACAGGATCTATCACGGTTGGAGCAGAGAATAAACTTAGCTTGACATCTGCAGTAACTACAACGAGCCAAGCTGTAAAAGTAGGAGTACCAATTACGCCTATTACCTATACAACGCTAGGAGCAACAACTGTAAATGTTACAAATTTACCAGCAGGTGTAGGTAGCGCTTGGGTAGCTAATAAATTAACGATTAGTGGAACACCAACAAAAGTTGAAAATAAGACGTATAATGTAGAGTTAGTTAGTGTATGTCCTAGGGTAAATGTTACAGGTTTCATCAATGTTACGGGTAGTGGAGCAGGAACTGCTTTAAGACCAGTATCTACATCTAATATTGAAGTTACTTCTTATCCTAACCCATTCAGTACTGCTTTTAGAATGAATGTGGTTTCACAAAGTGAAGAACCAATTGCAGTTCAAATAACAGATATGGTTGGTCGCATCATTGAGAATCATGTGATCAATAGCTTTGAACTTTCTGAAAAAGAAATAGGGCATGCATATCCAGTAGGAGTTTACAATATTGTGTTAACACAAGGAAGTGAGACAACTACATTTAGAATTGTGAAACAATAATCATTATTTGAATGATAAATCAAGGTTATTTTAGTGTAAATAACCTTGATCTATAAATTATTACATTAATTTTACACCCTAATTAGTAAGACGTAAAGTACGTTTTACATTTTAATAATAAAAACAATAAAAATGAAAAAAAACAACTTAATCAAATCTATTTTTGCTATTTCAATGTTGGCTTTAGCAACATTAACAGCATGTAAAAAAGAAACAGTTACACCTGCACCTGTAGAAGATACTGATTTTCAATTTACAGCCACCTTTGATGGTTCAACGTATTCCTTTAAAGACAAAACGTTTAATGAGCAAGGATTAATGGATAATTTAAATTATGGTGCTTTATGTAAAACGTTTCAAGACACTACAGTAATGATGTTGTGTGGAGTAAACGCAGCGAAAGATGATACATTAAAGATTTATTTTGTAGATAAATCAGGTGCTTCTAAATCTTCTTTCGTAATTGGAAACACTACTTTTCCTTTAATAAATATTCTAGCTGGAGAGCCATCTAAATATGTTATGCTTCAGTCTAGCAAAAAACAAGAAGTTTTTACTTGTTTTCAGTTAGACGATAACTTTACACTTACTGTAACAAAATCCGATGATTATTCTGCAACAAGCGCAATCAAAGGTACTTTTACAGGAAAAGTTTCTGCGTTTAATGCTCAAGCTGCTAAACAATATACTTTGTCTGGAAGTTTTAGAGCTAGAAAGGTCAAAGATTAATTTTAAAAATTAAGTTTTAAAATAGGCTGTCACGAAAAGACAGCCTATTTTTTTTGGCTAAATAGCTATTTGTATAGTATAAAATTTGGCAGTAAAACAAAAAAGGAACCTATTTCTAGATTCCTTTTGTTTTGGTAACGGGGGCCCGACTCGAACGGACGTCCGTCAGCTGACGGATATGAGCCACTGCTGAATTTTATTTTTACAAAATTGTCTTCCTTTGGAAGATTTTAATTGTTTTTCTCTACACATAGCTTGACTTTTGGAATCATGAAATTCAAGATACACAACAATCCAGGGTCTGAATTTAATTGTATGACCTTTTGTGGCCAGTGAATTATGCGAATGAAAACGACTTATTAAATCAGAAGTATATCCAATATACAATTGATCAAATTTTTCTGAATATAAAAGGTAAGTAACAAACATCTATAAAAACAAAAAAGGAACCTATTTCTAGATTCCTTTTGTTTTGGTAGCGGGGGCCCGACTCGAACGGACGACCTTCGGGTTATGAGCCCGACGAGCTACCAACTGCTCCACCCCGCACTATATTCAAATAAAGTAGTAAACTTTAATTGCGGTACAAAGATATAATTTGTTTCTTTGTACTCCAAACTTTATTTAATAAATAATTCACAATAATGTCACATAAAGCAGGATTTGTAAACATTGTAGGAAGTCCAAACGTAGGCAAGTCTACGTTAATGAACCAGTTGGTTGGTGAAAAACTTTCTATTGTTACTTCCAAAGCACAGACTACAAGACACAGAATTCACGGTATTGTGAACGAAGAAGACTACCAAATTGTCTTTTCTGACACGCCAGGAGTGGTAAATGCATCGTATAAATTGCATGAACAGATGATGAGTTATGTAGAATCATCCTTCAAAGACGCAGATATTTTACTTTTTATCACGGATATTTACGAAAGTGAAATGAATCACGCTGCAACCTTAGAGCGAATAAAAAAATTAAAAATACCAGTTCTTTGCATTGTCAACAAAGTAGATCTTGGAAAGCAAGACCAAGTAGAAACACGTTTGGCCTATTGGAAAGAAAAAGTTCCAAATGCTGAAGTTATAGCAGTTTCTGCCTTACATGGTTTTGGGAAAGACTGGGTTTGGCAACGTATTTTAGAATTATTACCTGTTTCTCCGCCCTATTTTGATAAAGATGATTTATCCGATAGACCTGTACGTTTCTTCGTTTCGGAGATGATACGCGAGAAAATCTTCTTACATTGTGAGAAAGAAGTTCCGTATTCATGCCAAGTCGAAGTCGATACGTATGAAGTGGAAGAAAATATCATTCGTATTCGTGCGGTAATTGTGGTTGAACGCGATTCTCAAAAAGGTATTATCATTGGAAAAGGTGGAATGATGCTAAAACGTATCGGTCGTGAAGCTCGAAAAGACATCGAAGGATTTGTAGGGAAACAAGTTTTTCTAGAAACCTTTGTAAAAGTGGATAAGGATTGGAGAGAGTCGGAAGTGAAGTTGAAGAAGTACGGATATTAAGGGATTATGAATTATGAATGATGATTTATGAATTGCTGTTGTAATAATAAATTATCAAATTGGGGAGAGGGAAAATATAAATAGTAATAAAAAAATTGAAGGGAAAATAGATTAGATTTTTTGAGGTAAACAAAAAATTTACTTTTGAGTTTACTAGCGTAAATGATAAAGTGAATTTTGAAGTTGAACGAAGAAAAAGCAATTTATTTTTACTTCAACAACGAAAGATAATGAGCAATATAATAGCAATCGTAGGTAGACCAAACGTAGGAAAATCTACAATTTTCAATCGATTAACAGAATCGCAAAATGCGATCGTGAAAGAGGTTAGTGGGGTAACACGTGACCGAATTTACGGACGTGGTGAGTGGAATGGTGTTCCTTTTTCGGTTATTGATACAGGAGGATATGTACATGGCTCGGAAGATATCTTCGAAGGAGAAATCCGTAAACAAGTAAAATTAGCAATCGAAGAAGCGAATGCTATTTTATTTGTATTGGACGTTACAACCGGTATCGTGGATTTAGACGAGACAGTTGCTGCGATGCTTCGTAAGTCTAAAAAGAAAGTGTTTATCGTTGCAAACAAAGTAGATAGCGCATTGCGTTTTGGATTGTCCGCTGAATTTTGGTCCTTAGGATTAGGAGAAGTATACGATATTTCTGCTTCGAATGGAAGTGGTACCGGAGAGTTATTAGACGATTTAGTAAAAGTATTTGATAAAAACGCACCATTTGTAGATGATACCGATACACCACGTATTGCCATTGTTGGAAAACCAAATGTGGGTAAATCCTCGTTTGTAAACGCGATTACTGGTCAAGACCGAAACATTGTTACCAATATCTCTGGAACGACGCGCGACGCGATTAATACGCGTTATAAAGCGTTTGGATTCGACTTTATCTTGGTAGATACTGCAGGAATTCGTAAAAAAGCGAAAGTAACCGAAGATATTGAATATTATTCTACGCTTCGCGCGGTACGTACCATCGAAAATTCGGACGTTTGTATCTTAATGATTGATGCAACGGAAGGAATTCAAAAGCAAGACTTGGTTATTTATTATATGATTGAGAAAAATCACAAAGGAGTGGTTGTTTTAGTCAATAAATGGGATTTAGTGGAAAAAGACCACATGACCATGAATGAGTATGAGGAGAAAATCCGTGAACAATTGGCACCATACAACGATGTTCCGATCATCTTTACCTCTACGGTAACCAAACAACGTATTCACAAAGCATTGGAAACAGCGATGGAAGTTTATTCCAACCGTATCAAAAAAGTTTCGACTTCTGACTTGAACGACTTGTTGTTACCAATTATCGATGCGACACCACCACCTTCAGTGAAAAGTAAATATGTGCAAATTAAGTATGTAACGCAATTACCTACCCATGCACCAGCTTTTGCATTTTTCTGTAATTTACCACAATATGTCGCGGAGAGTTATAAGCGTTTCTTGGAAAATAAAATCCGTGAAAACTTTAACTTTTCAGGTATTCCAATTCGTATTTTCTTTAGAAAAAAATAATGAACCATTTCGGTCATAATAACGATACAATCTGTGCGCTTTCTACTGCAAATGGCATGGGAGCGATTGCTGTCATTCGCGTTTCTGGTGAAAAAGCGTTGGAAATTGTTTCTACTATCTTTTCGAAGGATTTAGATCAAGTTGCTTCACATACTGCACATTTTGGTCGCATTCGAAATGGGGAAGAAATCATCGATGAGGTATTGTTGACCATATTACATGGCGGAAAGAGTTTTACTGGCGAACCAACTGTAGAAATTGCGTGTCACGGTTCTACGTATATCCAACAGCAAATTTTACAATTACTGATTTCAAATGGCTGTCGTACTGCGCAACCAGGTGAATTCACCATGCGTGCATTTATGAACGGAAAGATGGATTTGTCGCAAGCAGAAGCCGTGGCAGATTTGATTTCCTCTCAAAGCAGACGTGCACACCAAGTCGCGATGAACCAATTGCGCGGTTCGTTTTCGAATGAATTACGCGACCTTCGTGAGAAGTTAATTCACTTTGCGAGTTTGGTTGAATTGGAATTAGATTTTGCGGAAGAGGATGTTGAATTTGCAGATCGTACAGAACTAAAAGCCTTGGTAAAAGAGGTTTTGGCCTACATTCAGAAATTAATTCGCTCGTTTGATTTAGGGAACGCCTTGAAAAACGGGGTTCCGGTTGCTATTGTTGGTGCACCAAACACCGGTAAAAGTACCTTGTTAAATCAATTATTAGGCGAAGAACGTGCGATTGTGAGTGATATCGCAGGCACTACGCGCGACGTGATTGAAGAAACCTTAAACATCGATGGGATTCTATTCCGTTTGATTGATACTGCTGGAATTCGTGAAGGTTTAAGTGATTCCGACAGCGATAAAATTGAAGCGATTGGAATTGAGCGTTCCAAACAGAAAATTCAACAAGCACAATTGGTTTTGGTCTTAGCAGATGCAACACGTAAGGATGTGCAAGAAGTTGCAGCCTGGGCTAGCGAAATTCAAGCAAACAATCCGGATAAACACGTATTGTTGCTCATCAATAAATCCGATGTTAATCAACAAAAAAATGAACTTTTTGTACCTTATTTGTACCTCTCTGCTTTAACAGGCGAAGGAATTTCTGAATTATCGACTTGGATGGTAGCACAAATTACCCAAGGTGTGGATATCCAACAAGAGGTAATTGTAACGAATGCGCGTCACGTAGAGGAGTTACAAAAAACTGCCACGGCGCTTCAAACAGCTTCGGAAGGATTAGAAAACGGAACTACTGGCGATTTTATCGCGATGGATATTCGTCAAGGGATGTACCATTTGGGGAATATTACGGGGGATATATCCACAGATGACTTGTTGGGGAATATCTTTAGTAAGTTTTGTATTGGGAAGTAACTATTTTTCCAAAATTAAAACTAAAAATACCTTTATTTCCATTAAAATACCTATTTTTCCATATTAATTCTCGTTGAGGTGTATGGAAAGTCAAGGTTATTTTTTACAAATTACTGTTTTTCAGGGGAAAAAAGCACCCGAAGAAGGTATTCTTGTAGGTTATAGTGCATTAATACACGGTTTAAAACTGACAACTCCTCATCCTATTCAAACTTCAATAATAAGTCATAAACGAAGAAGTTATACAAATGCAGATTGGAGGGTTTTTTCATCTAGAAATATTTTTGAGGATACTTTATATAAACATCTTGTATTTGCTTTAAAATACGAAGGAATTAATCTATTATTTTTTAAATCTCTGTTTCTTAAAATTTCTGAAGAAGAAATTTGTAAGTTATTGCAAATAGAACCAACAGGTCAGTATTCTCGTAAAATTTGGTTTTTGTATGAATGGTTAATGAACAAAAAATTAAATCTTCCTGATTTAACAATCAAAGATGCTGTTCCGTTAATCGATGAAAAGATACAATATGCTATAAAAGGGGTAAGTTCACCACGTCATCGCATCATCAATAATTTACCAGGGACGGTTGATTTTTGCCCATTAATTTTTAAAACGGAAAAGTTAGAAAATTACATTCAATCCAATTTATCAGCGGTAAATAGTACGTATTTAAATTCCTTGTTAAAGAGTGTTTTGCAACGTGCTTCTGCTTTTTTATTATTAAAAGATTCGAAAGCATCTTTCACCATCGAGGGAGAAACGCCACCAACGAATCGTGCTGTTAGATGGGGAAATGCGATTGGTCAGGCAGGTGCAAATAGTTTAAGTAACGAAGAATTGCTACGACTGCAACAAATCATTTTAGAAGGAAACCGTTTTGTAACCTTCGGATTTCGAAAAAAGGGAGGTTTTGTTGGTGAACATGATCGAGAAACGGGAATGCCTTTGCCGGAACATATTTCTGCTAAATGGCAAGATATTGATTTATTAATGAATGGGTTACTAACAACTAATAATTTATTAGAAAACAATTATGATGCAGTTCTTTCGGCGGCAGGGATCGCCTTTGGCTTTGTTTTTATTCACCCATTTGAAGATGGAAATGGACGTTTACATCGTTATTTAATTCATCATATTCTTGCGAAACAAAAATTCTCACAACAAGGCATCATCTTTCCGATTTCAGCTTCTATTTTAGATCATATTGATGATTATAGAAAAGTATTGGAGGCTTATTCTCACTCTATTTTAGATTTTATTGATTGGAAAGAAACAGAAGATCACAATGTGGAAGTTATCAATGAAACAATTGACTTTTACCGTTATTTTGATGCCACCAAACAAGCTGAGTTTTTATATGATTGTGTGCAAGATACACTAGCGCGTGTCATTCCAGAAGAAATCAATTATTTACAAGCGTTTGATACGTTTAAAAAACAGCTTGAACAAGTAGTCGAAATGCCTGATCGAATGATTTCGTTGTTAGTCAATTTCTTAGAACAAAATAATGGTCAATTTTCTAATCGCGCGAAAGCAAAAGAGTTTCAAGTATTAACTGATGTGGAAATCATTCAGATTGAGGAGATATATAAAGGGGTTTTTGGAAAGTAAATGGTTAGTGTAGCAATGGATATCCGACAAGGGATGTATCATTTGGGGAATATTACGGGGGATATAAGTACTGATGATTTGTTGGGAAATATTTTCAGTAAGTTTTGTATCGGGAAGTAGTTTAATTTACACTATCATTCACCTCTCGCATCACTTCCGCAAACGCACTCACCGATTTAATACGATCCTTCACGTCAAATACATGTGTTGCAACAATCAATTCATCCACATTTTTGTATTAAAGAATATTCTTGGAACATTAAAAATCCAGAATTCTCCAAATGTTTAAATTTTAATTGTAAATTAGATTAATAAGTAATCAAATTGCAATTAACTTAATTAAATATGGCTATAAATAAAGCGAATAAAGTAAATGTTCAAGGGATTGAAATTACCATTTTGAATGAAAATGCAGGAGAATTCATCTCTTTGACAGATATGCTAAAAGCAAAAGACGGTGATTTTTTTATTTCTGATTGGTTGCGTAATAGAAATACCGTTGAATTTTTGGGTGTTTGGGAAACTGTCAACAACCCAAATTTTAATTGTGGCGAATTCGCCAAAATTAGAAGTCAGGCTGGTTTGAATAGTTATAAAATTAGTGTCAAAGAGTGGCTTGCTAAAACAAATGCGATTGGTTTAAAAGCAACGGCAGGTAGATACGGTGGAACCTACGCACATATTGATATCGCTTTTGAATTTGGTATGTGGATAAGTGCTGAATTCAAAGTTTACCTGATTAAAGAGTATAAGCGTTTACAAACCGAAGAAAATGAACGATTAAATTTGGAATGGAATTTTCAACGCATTTTAGCAAAGGTAAATTACAAGATTCATACGGATGCAATCAAAGATAATATAATACCAAAAGTCTTAGATAAACAACAAACTTCATTAGTTTACGCTAACGAGGCAGATGTATTGAATATGGCACTTTTTGGAATGACTGCAAAACAATGGAGGAATACAAAACCAAGTGAAAAAAGAAATATCAGGGATTATGCTACAATACAACAATTAGTAGTGCTATCTAATTTAGAAAGTATAAATGCAATGTTGATAGCGCAATCAATGCCACAGAATGAACGACTCATTCTAATGATTCCAACTAAAAATTCTACTTCAAACGATTACAAGGGTTTAGTAGAACATATTTCAGAGACTTATAACAGAGGTTTTCAAAAGGCTTCACAAGCAGTAAATTTAGTTATGGTTACTACCTATTGGAAAATAGGACAATATATTATTAAGTTATTTCCTTTAAAAGCAAAAAAAGCAAAACTATATTATGCACAAAATTGCATATAAACATCAATCTTTAAACGACTTATAAAAATGACAGAATTAGAAAAAAGCGAAAAATTATACTTCGAACTTTCAGAAATAATTTCTCAAAGTCGACAAAGAGTAGCTCTAATAGTTAATTCTACTCTTACAGAAATGTATTGGACTATTGGTAAACATATTCACAACTATTTCTTAACCAATGGAAGAGCTGATTATGGTAAGTCAATTTTGCAGAAGGTGTCTGCAAAATTGACAAATGAATTTGGAAAGGGTTTTAGAGTAAGAAATTTAGCGAATATGATTAAATTCTATGAACTTTTTCCGGATATAAATATTTTGCAGACTATGTCTGCAAAATTGAGTTGGAGTCATTTTGTTGAAAGTTTTTCAGTAAAGGAGCATGTAAAGAGAGAGTTCTATTTACAAATGGCTATTGTGCAACAATGGGATGTAAGAACACTTCGAGAACAGGTAGACAAAATGTTATATGAACGTACGTTGATAGCTAACAAATCTGAAGAAGAAATTTCAGCAGAACTTCAACAATTGAAACAAAATGAAAAATTATCAACTGATTTAGTTTTTAAAAACACCTGTGTATTAGACTTTTTTAACCTACCACACCTCTATTCAGAAAGGGACTTGGAAAATGCTCTAATTTCAAACATTCAAGAATTTATTTTAGAATTAGGTGTCGGTTTTGCATTTGTAGATCGTCAAAAAAGAATTTGTATAGATACAACTGATTATCATTTAGACTTACTTTTTTACCACAGAAAATTGAGAAGACTAATTGCAATTGATCTAAAACTAGGGAAATTTAAACCTGAGCATAAAGCCCAAATGGAATTATATCTAAAATGGCTTACTAAAAATGAAATGCAAGAAAATGAAGAAAAACCAATCGGTTTAATTTTATGCAGTGAGGGAAATACGGAACATATCGAATTATTGATGTTAGACGAAAAAGATATAAAAGTTGCTCAATATCTTACCGAATTACCTAGTAAAGAATGGTTCGCTGAAAAATTACATAGAGCAATTGAAATAGCAAAGATGAATTCGATGAATGATAATTAAAACAGAAGAAGAGTAGAATCAAAAAAACACTTCCATTTGGGTTACGAAAACTTAAAACTCTCCATTCACCTCCCGCATCACCACCTCAAAAAGCTCTACCGATTTTATTCGATCCTTCACATCAAACACATGTGTAGCAACGATTAGTTCATCGACTCCTGTAAGTTCAATAAAAGCTTTCACTTTATTTTTTACCGTTTCTTTGCTGCCTATAAATGCATATTTGGACATTTGTTGCATCGCAGGTTGTTGGATGATTCTTCGAAATTCATTTGTTACCTCAAAAGGAGGTTCTAATGGACTTTAGAAGAAATTATTTTTATTGAGAATCTTTACAAAGTATCTTTAACATTATATTTAAAAGCATATAATCTAATTAATAATTGCATTTTTATATGCAAATAGATATATTTTTATATATATTTCTTATATTTGTATGTAAATGCATATAAAAAATGAATCAATTAGCTGATTTTGTAAAGAACCGTCGTAAAAAGTTAAGCCTTACCCAAGAAGAATTTGCGGAAAAAGCAGGGGTAGCACTTACTGTGATACGTAAGATTGAGCAAGGAAAAGAAAATCTCAGTTTGTCTAAAGTAAATCAAGTACTTCTTATGTTTGGTCATGAGGTAGGTCCAATAAGTATAAACCATGAGACAAGCAATCTTCTTAGCATGAAAGTAACGTCCTAAGTTTTTTATTACTCCCCATTCACCTCCCGCATCACCTCCGCAAAAAGCTCCACCGATTTAGTACGATCCTTCACATCAAACACATGTGTAGCCACAATTAATTCATCAACTCCTGTAAGTTCAATAAAGGCTTTTACTTTCTTTTTTACCGTTTCTTTGCTGCTGATAAATGCATATTTGGACATCTGTTGCACTGCGGGATGTTGGATCATGTTTCGAAATTCATTCGTTACTTCAAATGGAGGTTCTAATGGATTTCTATCACCAGTTAAAATTCCGATTACTCTTGCAAAGTAAGAACTTGAAAGAAATTCTGCTTCTTCATCGGTATCCGCAATAATTACGGAAATACCAGCAATGGAATACGGTTTATCTAAAACGGTAGAAGGTTGAAATTGCGTGTGATATATCTTCAGTGCGTCCAATAATTGTGCACTCGAAAAATGACTCGCAAATGCGTAAGGCAATCCTTTTTCTGCTGCTAAATAGGCACTTGTAGTACTTGAACCTAGTATGTACATCGGTACATCCACTCCTTCTGCCACGTTTGCACGAACGGATTGGTGTTTATTCTCCAACGAAAAATAATCTTGAATTTTTTGAACTTCAGTGGGAAATTGCATCGCTGCATCGTAAAAATCAGAACGAATAGCACTTGCAGTAGCTTGATCTGTTCCAGGTGCTCTTCCCAAACCTAAATCAATTCGGTTAGGATACAAGGTGCCTAAAGTGCCAAATTGTTCTGCAACAATGAGCGGTGAATGATTTGGTAACATAATTCCTCCCGATCCTACTCGTATGTGTTGTGTTTCCGCTGCTATTTTCCCGATTAAGATAGAAGTCGCGCTACTGCCGATAGCATCCATATTATGGTGTTCGGCCAACCAATATCGTTTATAACCAGAATTCTCCGCAAGTTTCGCAATCGTCACAGAATCATCAAAGGTTTGACGAAACGATTTCCCTTGTGAAACAACTGCAAGATCAAGAATGGAGTAAGCAATTTCTTTTTTACGCATAATTCAGAACAATCAAGTGCAAAAGTAATAGAATCCAAAAAGCAAGGATGAATTAAATTGACGCAAAACAAAATTATGGATTGAAAATCCAATCTTAGAACTTTATGTAACTTTGCCGGAAGATAAATAAATCAATTTGGTTACGCGTATGGAACAGACTAAAATGCTAAGCTATATTAAACATGTATTGGAAAATATGCCATCGGATTGGCTAAATCTCACAACACATCGTTTAGATATTTATGATGAAAAGTTAGCTAAGACTGAATTTTTAGACCAATTTGAACGTTTATTTAACGCCAATAACACAACAACTGCTGCCCTTAATGAATTACGTACAGCGTATGATTACATCCGTTTAGGACATCCCTTATCGTGTGTGTTGGAATGGGCGATAGCTAAATTGCATGACATTAAAACCGAAAATGTGATCAGTTTTTCTTCCATAACAACGCCAATTCTAGCTGTTTTAAGAAAGAACTTATTAGCGAATAAAAATACGCAAATTGCTTATGTTGGAGAATTACCCGCGTTTTTTGATACGGAAATAGTCAAAAACGTATACGGTTATCCGTTTGACTTAGTACAAGTGAATAATATACATGAGGTTACACCGATAAATGGAAGTACTATTTTTATTAGTCAACCAGCATCCATCTGTAATTTTGAGTTAGTACCTATGGTGGATTTTTATATCCATACCGATCAACAATTAGGAAGCATTCTTCTGGTAAACGGAGAAAAAAACGACAACTACATTTCTGAAATTCAACATGTAAGAAGAAGAGAGACTATTGCCATGACTCCGGTAAATACCTTAAAAGCGCTTCAATTATTAACGAATACAAATTCGCAGCAATTTCAAGAAACGGATTACGAACATAACAAATCGATTGTTTTAAGTTCCATTCAAGAAATTACCAATACGAATATCAAAGCCTTGGTTGCCTCTAGTGGATTATCTACGCAATATGCGATTGTGATGGGACTTATTCATGATGCAGTTGTTAATCATCCTGGAAAAGCAATCAAAATTGTGGTTCCACCGAATTGTTATGGTGGTACGAATGACCAAGCTAGAAGAATTGCAGCATGTTTAAAAAATGTGGAGGTGTTAGATTTACCCGTGGATGGTGGAAATAACATGGTAGCTTGCATCGATGCATTATTAGAAACTATTGCACAGGAAGATGCCATTCCATATATTATTGCTGAAATTCCAACGAATCCGCGTGTTGAAGTTCCTGACTTACTCCAATTAAGAGATGTATTAAGCAAAGAACGTAAAACAGCATCGGGTACTTTAGCGATTGATCCAGTGTTTATTTTAGACCAAACATTTTGTCCGAATGTTCACTTCTTAGGAGAGAATAATATCCTTTCAACTGTTCGAACGATTGCCTATGTAAGTGGTTCTAAATTTCCGAGTGGCGGAAAATGTACCGCAGGATATTGCGTATCTAACGAGAAAGCAAAAGAGTTGATGGAGAAAATCGAACTTCATTTACATTTATGTGATAATGAAGCGACATCGCTACAAATGGAAATCTTAGCAAAACAATTGCCTTCGATGAATCAACGAATTCAAGATGCGTATATAAATACACGTGAATTTGTAAACTTTATCAGCGAAACATTGCCAGCAGCGAAAATCAATTTTGTTTCGGAAGAATTAGCGCAGCAAGGATTCACACCTTCCGTTTTTTCCTTGGATCTTCCAACAAAAGGAACTACGCACGAAGAAAAAGAGACGTACAAAAGGGAATTGAATTTGAAGTTGATTAATCGAATGATTACTGAAATTCCAACGGAAAGTAAGTACTGTGTAAGTTATGGACAATTAAAGGGTTGTTATTGGACTATTCCTGCAACTTCCACACAAGGAACTACCAAAGAAGGTGACAAAGATTATATCGCGCGTGTTGCACTTTCACCTTCCTTGGATCTTGCGTTACACAAGCAAGTATTTTTAGATTTTGTGAAAGAAATATAATTGTTTCTCTCCTTAAGGGAAGATTAAGAGGGGTGACAAACTTTGAATTTAATAAAGTGAAACAATCTCAAAAAGTAAAAACCCCTTGGCCTACCAAAGCCGCCATGTCACAGATCTATTCAAGTACTTGATTATCATAACATAAAAACTTAGGTTAATAGTTTGTATATCCAGTAATTACATTTCTTTTTGGACTAGTTAATTTCATGAAATAGTTTTCAAATTCAATAACAGTATTGCATTTTGAGTTAATTAAACTAATCTTTAATCGCAAATGCTTTCTGAAATTTTGTAATTCAGCAGCAGAAAACAAATATTTTTCGGCAAGCAAACACTTTTCTTCCGCTGTTATTTCAGGAAAATAATTAGTTAATAATAGTTTACGTGTTTCTACATCAGGTAAATCAAACGAAAACTTAAAAAGAAAGCGCCTTTTAAAGGCTTCATCAAATGAATTGGGTAGGTTTGTAGTAGCAATTAAAATACCATTAAAATTTTCTAGCTCATTTAATAAAATAGTTTGAATCGCATTTTCTGTTTGCGAACTATAATTATCTCCTTCACTTCTTTTAGAAAAAAGACTATCCGCTTCATTGAATACGAGTATTGGACATGTATCAGGATCATTGCTTTGAGTTCTATAAAAATCAAAAATAGACTTTACATTTTTTTCTGTTTCACCATAATATTTATTTTTGGTTCGTGAAACATTAAATAAAAGTACATCACGATGTGTTTTTAACGCCAGCTGCTTACACAGCTCTGTTTTACCTGTTCCTGGGCCTCCAGAAAATAAAAAGGTTAAGCCACACATTTCTTTCATTTGTAAAGATTTTAAACGGTAATTTTTAAAGTGCTCTGGTTGCAATAATTTTTCAAATAATATAATATCATTTTGTTTATTCGAATTAAACAATAATGGTTTTTGATGGATTGATGTGTAATTGATTCGAGTTAAAGCGGGGTGATTAGTGACAGCATTATCAACCTTAAGTTCTGGAAAAATAGCCTTTAACCATGCTTTAGTTGGTAACAATACTATTTCACCGAAGTGTTGTTCCTCATTGTAAAATAATTTATGAGCAATGATTTTATGTTGATTGGATTGTAATTCAGCATGCAGTTTAAAACGAGATATACTATCAACGCTAAAAGAGCTTAGTATGGGTGAACTACAATTATTTATTCTTTCATGAATATATATGGATGTTGCAAAAAGTACTATCGCATTATCTATTTTGGATAATCGTTTAGATTTCAAATAGATTAAATACTTTGCTCTTGGTTTAAGCATGATTTTAGTGATGTAATCTAACCACTCTTGCTTGCTAATTTCATTGATTCGAAAAAGACAGGCCTTAATAATTAATTGTTTCAGGCCTTTGTATTTATAATTTTCAATCAACCCTGGAAGTAAATCAGCATTTGATTTTTTAATGGCCAACTCAACGGTTTTATTTAGCACAATTTGTTCGTCCAAACTATTTCCTCTTTCATATTTATTAATAAGCCATCCCATACATAATAAATCTTCATAGGCTAATTGTGCATCTTTTGATAAAAGCTGTTTGCTAGCCAAATTAATTAGTTCTGAACTACTCACAATCTTGTGCTTTGACCTTAAAAGGCAATAACAACAAATTACAAATGATAATTCAGCAGATAAGCCTAAAAACGCTGTAAATTCTAAAAACACTTCGCTTTCTAATGTTGGACACTTCGTTTTTGTTTCAACGCGCTCCGTTTTTTCAATAGATAATTCTTTAAACCAATTTCTCATATTTTTTTTCTGTAAAATTATGATAAGTGTATGCATTTTTATTGCAGACCTATTGTTTACATTTGTACTTGAAAAAAATTATAAGAAGTAATTAAAATTAATTTTAAAGCCTGCATTTTATTTGCATTCAATTTATTATATTAAAATTATGGACACCAATTCAATCGTATTAGTACGAATCCGTTTTATCGACCAATTTTTAAAAAAGGGTGGAGGAAGTTTGACGGATATGAAATACTTTGTTAACGATAAATTGGAGGAAGCAGGTTACAAGCCAATAAAAAAGAGATCAATTAATGATGCTCTAAAAGAATTACGTAATGGTAATTTTACTCATAGTCTATCTGATAAAATAGACCCTCAAAAAAAGGATGTATTTAGAGTTGAATATAAACAAGGTATCTACCAATATGCTCCCGATAGTCTTCAGCCAGTTTTTGGAGATTTAGAGGAAGATGAACGATTAACGGTTCCATTTTTAATGGGAATTTTAAAACAATATGCATCTTTACCCGCTGTAAAAAAAATAATGGAAGGTTTAGTAGAGCAATTTGAGTTAGACAACACAGAAAGTAAATGTGCTTCTGTTGTTATAAGTTCGCAACCAAAATTAGTGCAAGAAGATAAGGTGGTGAAATTAGCGATTCAAATTTTAGGGCATATTCAGCGTGAAGAATGCATCCATTTTCATTACTTCGCTGTGAATAAATTAGATGCAAGCATACTAAGGGCCTCAGAACAAAAAGTGGCGCCCATGCAAATACGGTTGTATAATGGGATTTATTATTTAACAGCCGTAAATATGCATACTAAATCTATTTTCAATTTTAGAATAGATCAAATTAGAAATTTGCGTGTTGATGAATTACTGGATGAGCAGGAGGAAAGTGTAATGTTTAATTATAAGGAGTTAGAAAAAGAAACTGAATTAAAAACACATTTTGACCATGTTCTCGGTGTTTGGAACCACTCTAAAGAAGACACCGTAACTGAAGTAAAAATTAAATTTAGAGATTGGGCTGCCTCCTATGTAAAAAGCTTACCCATACATCCTACTCAAATAATTGACGAAAAATCAATAAATTTAGAAGAAAATTCATTGGTAGTGAGCATACGTATTAAATTAGGCGCAAAAATTAATAAAGAGCAAAAGGCGAACGAACGATCCGTTGAATTGGCTTTTTTATTAGGACGATTTAGAGAATTTTGTGAAGTTTTAAATTAAGTGAATTTTTTTAAAAAGAAAGAGGACATAATATTAAACAATATGGAAAAAGAGGGAAGGGTGAATGGGATCAATTTTTAAAAAATTATGCATTGCGAGTAAATTCAGTTTAAAAGAATGCATTGCACTAATTAAAAAGTATTTTAGAACAACACAAAATAACTACTTATTTTACAGGTAGTTATTAAGGATGTAGTATAAAAAGCTATTATATGCAATTAAATAACCCAAGCGTAAAGCTTCGCCTTGGATAAAATAAATAATACAATAACAATTAAAAACAAAATTAAAAACAAAATTAAAAACAAAATTAAAAACAAAATTAAAAACAAAATTAAAAACAAAATTAAAAACAAAATTAAAAACAAAATTAAAAACAATTAAGATGACAGAAACAGAAACAAAGGCCGAAGAGGTAAGAGCAGAATTATACCCACTTTCTGAAACAGAATTTAAAACTCTTTACGACAAAGCATGGGAAAACGGGTGGGTATATGGTAAATTTTTTCAAGAATTATATATTGAATATAAGGTAAATTGGGTTTACTTTATTGATTATATTAAGAATCTTAAAATGTATAACCCTAAGAAAGTTGAAATTCTAATAGGCGAAGCCCCTCCTTATTGGAAAGGGAATGCTGATAATAAGGATAAATCATATTTTTATAACCCGGCACAAACAAAAAATAGTTCTTGGTTGAATGCGCCTGTAGATTGGAAAAATTTAGAAGCTAGAAACTTTAAAACCAAACAAGACAAATTAGTGTTTTTAGCTGAAAAAGGAATTGTTTTAATTGATATATTTCCATTTCCAATTATTCAAGATCCCAAAGTAAGAACAGAAATTACAGGTGATTATAAATATCATATTGAACATTATTTTTTAAAAAAATACATTGAGATTATTAACTATATAAATCCTACACATCAAATAACATTTACGCATGGTCTAGTGGCAACTGAATTGGGCTCATTACAATTTTTATGTGATCAATCTATTTTTGATTTAGAGGGATATTGTCTAATTGTAAATAACCCAATAAATTTTACAAAGTTTACTACTTTAGACTCTTGGATTAATAATATTGAAGATATTAATCCAAGTAAAAAAAACAATACTGAATGTCAAAAAATACATTTAAAGAATCATTATAATTCTTATAAAGTCGACTTTATTCCAATTGTAAAGCGTAGCAAAGATGATACAACAGATTGGTCAGATAAATTAAAGTTTGTCCGAAAATTATTGAATTGTAAAACAACAACAATTGACAAAGATGAAATTTGTCAAATTTTCGAGCTTATAACCAAGCTTCCAATATTTATGAAAGGACAAAATGTTGTTTTTCCTACGTTTATAAATGGAACGACAAAATAACCATGCAATAATTTTGCATACCTATAACATATCTTTGTTAAAAATATAAGTTATGTCATTAAAATATCCTCATGTATTATCTAAGTCGCGCTTTGTATCGGGTGTGCAATGTTCTAAAAAATTATTTTTAGAACTGAATCGTAAAGAGTTAAAACCAGCTATCACTGCCAGTCAGCAAGCTATTTTTGATCAAGGCCATGCGATAGGCAAAATGGCGCAGGAGCGCTATCCAAATGGTATTGATTTAACGAGTCAAACGCATTACGATTATGCAGATGCCATTGATAATACGATAGCTGAAATGCTAAAAAAGACAATTACCTTATACGAGGCTGCATTTTATTACGATGAAGTATTGTCCGTTTTAGATATATTAGAACATGATGCTAATGGGGATATTCATGCCATTGAAGTAAAAAGCAGTAGTAAAATTGAAGATTATTATATTACAGATGCAGCCTTACAATATTGGGTGATGTCAAATGCTGGGCATGCTCCCAAACGATTTTCTTTGATGCACATCAATAGTTCATATGTAAAAAATGGCGCCATTAATTTAAATGATTTTTTTACTGTGTCAGATATTACAGCCCGAGTAATTGAAAAACAAACGTGGGTTATCGAACACATTGAAGAGCTTAAATCCATGATTCGAATAGGAGATGAACCAATTAAGGCCATTGGTAAACATTGTAATAATCCTTTTGACTGCGATTTTAAAACGTATTGTTGGGGTAATTTATTGGACAAGGATAAGGTGTTTAATTTATCAAACGGGAGAGATAAAGTTTGGACTTTGTATAACGATGGTATTTTAAATTTAGCTGATATACCAGATGATTTTACATTATCACATCGCCAAAGTTGTCAAGTAAACGGGCAGCGAACAGGAGCTACATATATTGATCGACCGCGCATACATCAGTTTTTAAATACAGCTGTTTACCCCTTGCATTTTTTTGATTTTGAAACGATAAATTCAACTGTTCCCGTGTTAGATGGTACTTCGCCATTTCAGCAAGTTGGATTTCAATATTCCTTGCACATAGTTTCACATATACATAAAAAACCACAACATAAAGAATTCTTAGCTCAAGCAGGAGATTTCACAAACCCACATGCTGTAAATCCTCGCCAAGCGATGATCAATCAAATGAAACGTGATTTTGGAACAACAGGAAGTATTGTTTCGTATAATGCAAGTTTTGAAAAAGGGATTATCGAACGATTGGCTGAAGATTTTCCTGTTGAAGCCCCTTTTTTAAGAGACCTTAATAATCGGATGATTGATTTATTAGATGTTTTTAAAAACACTTGGTATTATGTTCCACAAATGGGTAAAAGTGCCTCTATTAAAGATGTTTTGCCGGCATTAGTTCCGCATATAACGTATAAAGGTTTATCCATTAATAATGGTGATTTAGCCAACAAAACATTCAAGAGTATGATTGACGGATCATTTAAAGGAGAAGTAAATGAAACTAGGAACGACTTATTAGAATATTGTAAATTAGATACCTTAGCAATGGTTGAAATTTTCCTCAAATTAGTTAATTGATAAGATTATTTTTAGAAAAATTTTATCTAAAATTTTAATGGCTGATCTAGCGCTAAAACGTCTGTTAATCTATGGTTTAGCAAAATGAAAGTAACACTCAAAATAATATTACTTGTATCACTTTAAAAGTGACAGGCTCTTATGACCCAAATGATAAAAAGCTTTTGGTAAATATTGAAACAAATTGATTGGGAATTCATACAAATTCGTTCAATCCACTGAAAGCATATCCAAATCCAGTTAATTCTCAATTAACCATTGAAAATAACGAAGCTATTTTAGGAATAAATATTGTTAGTTTAGATGGTAAAATTATGCAACAAATAACGGATTTAAATGGCTCTACTGGGTTAATATGTTATGATTATTTATTTATTATGATTTTTTACTTCGCATACCAAGCTTCTACCTCTTCAATTAAGAGCGCTGGAATTTCTAATTTGTTTTTCTTTCTGTAACCATTTAATTTTTGATGAACTGCTGTTGGTTTTGCTTCTAAAAGTTCTTCTACGCTAGCGAAACCTGCTTTCGTCATGTGTTCCGCCCACGTTCCTGGTACGCCAATCGATTGGAATGCTTTTAAATCTGGTCCTGTTTGGAATTTCTCCGGACGCATTTGTGGGAAAAACAATACTTCTTGTATCGATGAATTGTTGGTCAATAACATCACCAAACGGTCGATACCAATTCCCATACCGGATGTTGGTGGCATACCGTACTCTAATGCACGTAAGAAGTCTTGGTCGATAAACATGGCTTCGTCATCTCCTTTTTCAGACAAACGCAATTGCTCTTCAAAACGCTCACGTTGGTCGATTGGGTCGTTCAACTCGGAATACGCATTTGCTACTTCTTTCCCGTTGATCATCAATTCAAAACGCTCCGTCAATTCTGGGTTATCGCGGTGTTTTTTACACAATGGTGACATTTCAATTGGATAATCGGTAATGAACGTTGGTTGGATGTAGTTACCTTCACATTTTTCACCAAAGATCTCATCGATTAATTTTCCTTTCCCCATGGATTCCGTTATTTCAATCCCCATACCTTTCGCCGCAGCACGTAATTCCTCTTCGCTTTTTCCGTAGATATCAAATCCTGTAAATTCCAAGATCGAATCACGCATCGAAATACGTTTGAAAGGTGCTTTTAAGGAAATTTTATTGGAACCAACGGTTATTTCAGTGTCGCCACAAACATCCATTGCTACTTTCTCAATCATTTGTTCGGTGAAATCCATCATCCAATGGTAGTCTTTGTAGGCTACATATATTTCCATTACGGTAAATTCAGGATTATGTGTTCTGTCCATCCCTTCGTTACGGAAATCTTTCGCGAATTCATACACCCCATCAAATCCACCAACGATCAAACGTTTTAAGTATAACTCATTCGCAATACGTAAGTAAAGTGGAATATCTAATGCATTGTGGTGACTGATGAATGGTCGTGCAGAAGCGCCCCCAGGAATTGGTTGTAAAATAGGTGTTTCCACTTCTAAATACCCTTTATCATTGAAGAAATTACGCATCGAAGTCATTGCTTTCGTACGTTTGATGAAGGTATCTTTTACATGTGGATTCACTACTAAATCGACATAACGTTGTCTGTAACGCAATTCAGGATCCGTAAATGCATCGTGTGTGTTTCCATCTGCATCTGTTTTAGGAAGCGGAAGTGGTTTTAATGCTTTGGAAAGTAAGGTAAATTCTTGCACGTGTACGGAAATTTCTCCTACTTGTGTTTTGAATACATATCCTTTTACTCCTACAAAGTCACCCAAATCCAACAATTTTTTAAATACATCGTTGTATAAGGTTTTGTCTTCTCCCGGACATAACTCATCGCGGTTGAAATATACTTGGATTCTTCCGGTACTGTCTAATAATTCCGCAAAAGAGGCTTTTCCCATGATGCGTTGGCTCATCAAACGACCAGCAATACATACAATTTTACCATCTTCGAAATTTTCAGAAATAGCGCTTGCTGTGTCTGTTACTGGATATAAATCTGCAGGATACGGATTGATTCCTAGTTCGCGTAATTTGTCTAATTTTTCTCTACGTTGAATCTCTTGTTCTGAAAGTTCGATTGCACTCATGGTTTTTTGCTAAAAATTTGGTGCAAAGATAATCTTTTTCACGCTTTTTTCTGCAACCATTTGGGCAATAATATCGAACCAATGAGTAGGTATGGAAAATAAGAGATAAGTCGCCAAATAACTGCTAGTGCAACGATTAACAAAATAGACGAACTAAACTCGCCCATGAGTTCTCCAAAAGCAAATTCTGCAATACCACTTGCACCAGGTGTAGGACTAATCAACATGAAAATCCAAAGTACCAATTGTTTGCCTAAAATAAATATGTGGTTAAAAAACGAAATGGGTAAAAATGCAGCTAGAACACAGTTAATGACCAAATAACGACAGGTCCACGAAAGCATTGTAACACCAAAACTTCCAAACCAAAAACGTTTATCTTCTTTTTTCATTTCGATGGAAGTAAGTTGTAAATCATGCTGTAAACTCACCATTTTTGGTTGAAATTTTCGCAAAAAAGGAAGTTTACATAATTTGAATAATAGTTGTCCAATCGCTTTTGGAAAAATAAATACACTGATAAAAAGTAAAATACACACTAATCCAATAATTCCAAATCCACCCCAAAATACCAAGGAGATACTTTTGTCCACCCATGTTGCATTCGGAAAGAGCAAGTCGGAAGAAATAAAGCAAAATACAAAGGGAATCAATAATAGAAAGAATAGATTGTCCAATAAGGCGGTAATCATAACGATTGCAGTGGAGCGACCCAAATTAATTTTTTCTTTGTTCAAAATAAACATGGCAACGGTTGCACCACCAACTACTCCAGGAGATAGGGCAGAAGCAAATTCCCAGAGTAAAATGACATTAAACGCTTTTTTCCAAGTCAGTTGTTTTTTGGTTAATATTCGAATGCGCACCATGTAGGCGAAATCACGTCCAACCATACAAAGAATCGCGAGAAAAATCCAGAAAATAGAAGAGGTGCTCCACGAGATTTCTGTAAGAATATCGCTTAATTCTTCTTGTTTATAGTTTCCGTTCGCACACCGATAAAATTCGTTCGCTTCGGAATAATCAATGGTATGATTATGGTTTACATCTTTCCAACAGTGGGTTGCATGTTGTTTGGAAGCGATGAAGTGTGTTTGGTTTAAACTAGTGTATAACAAGTATCCGGTAATGCTCAAACCAAAGAGAATGGCAAGGTAAATTTTCCAAGATGCGAACGCGGAATTCATATCAAAGCACCTTTTTCAAATCTAACACTACTTCAATATCCCAATTCGGACGAACCGTAATCGTTTCGTTCCACCATCTAGTTTCTTCGGCTAGTTTTTTAGTTGTTAAACTACCAGTATCCCAGCGACCGTTTTTATTTTCATCCAAAATAAATCGGAAGCGGTACTCCCCTTTCTCTAAAAATGCGAAGGTGTATGGTTTTTCGTTCGTTTGTTTGGTATGTGATTCGATTAATTTAGTTCCCTGAAAAAGTTCGATAATGGTTCCATCTGGCAATGAATCCAATTGAGCAACTATATTACCAATTTGTTTTTCTTCAACTTGGTTTATTGGAAGTTCTGTTTTATAATTTCCAGTAAAGTTTTTGAATTGAACGGATTGATTTAATAATTTCATTTTTAGATTTTTGTGCTCATTTTTAGGAAGTTGAACTATGATTGAATTTTCCGAGATTTTTCGTATTTGAAATTTTACAGGAAGTGTATCTTGTGCAAATACTTGAATGGAATCGGTATTGAATTGCGTTATTAGATCTGAAAAATAAAGAATTATTGCTTGGTTTGGAAGTTGTTTTGAGTTTGTCCAAACGCGAGGTGCTTTCTGCTTTTCTTTTAAGGGTAAACGAATGTAGGCACTATCTTTGGAATTCGACGTTTGAATGTGCAATGGAAGCGTATCTAATTCTTGTAGGTCGGTAAACAAGCTCAAAGAATCGCTTCCGTGTGCTTGCAGAAAAGGTTTAATTTCTTTGTCTTTGATGAAAAATCGTGCGCTTTGTAGTTCGTTTGTTGCACCGAGTATGATTTGATTCGGTCCCACAAAACTTGCAGAACGAATCAAGCGTTTAGGCGTTGGGGGAAATACCAATATTGGAACGCTATCTATTGTTTTTGAAGTAATGTGTACAGATTGTTTAGTAAATCCTACGTTTTCAAACACCTGTGGAATCATATCTTTGCTTTTATCTTCAAAGGCAATAACATGGTATTTTCCAGGCTTTAAATAGGAAAAAGTAAATTCTCCCTTCTCGTTCGTTGTTGTAAAATAATTTGCTTTTTGACTGTAATTCGTAGCCGTATCTGCTAATAAACAAACGTTTAATTTTGGTAAAGGTAAACGGGTGCGTGCGTCTTTTACAATACCAGTATAAGTCAACGAATCAATCCAATCACCAGTCGAAAATACATAGGTCATCAGCGTATCGTTCCCTTCATGAATATCCTTGATGGTTTTATTAAAATAAAGTGCGTAGGTTGTTTCTTTTTGAAGTTCTCCTTTGATTTTAACAATCAATTCCTTGTCTTTGGCAACAGTTTCCAATTTTACATGCGCTGGAACAATAAAGAGTGTGGTGTTCGGTTCGTTTAATTTGTAAAATTCATTTAGTTGAAAGTGAATTTCGGTCGACTTAAAATTGGTAGTCATTACTTTAGGCGAACTCGATATTACCTGTGGTGCTCGGGTGTCTTTCGGTCCACCGTCAATAGAACCTTGAAGCGCACAACCAAAGGTGACACTACCTAATAGTATTAAAAATAAGAACTTAACCAATTGCATAATTTTTCTAAATATTTAAGATCTGTTTGACTAAAATCGTTGTATAAGAGATAAGTTTTCTGCCATAAAACAAAGATAAAGTTTATTCCTAGAACACGCTATATTTTCTTACCTTTGACACCCCAATCTATGCCTTATCGGAGATGCATTCTACCTATGAAAAATCACATTTTCAAGCATATTTAGAAGAATTATTAACAATTCCTTCTTCGGATATTTTGGTACATTGCCCCCGTGAGCACAAACATCTCATATTTGTAGAGAAACAATTAGTATCGCCGATTTCTTTCTCCTTAACACCAATGTGGAAACGTTTACTCGCATTTGCTTCCTCGGTACAAAAGTCTGCGGATACGCATACGCTTTGTTTAGCATTGGATACAATATCATTAAACGAGAAGCAACACACACCAATTTGGCTAGTGCCATTGCGTTATCGTAACCTTAAAAACACACAAACGCTCGAAATTTCATTTGAACTAGAAGATGCTTTCCTGAATCCATATTTGTCGCTTGAATTTAAAAAAATGCACAATCTATCTTTGGAAAATTCAGCTCTAGAATCATTTGAAGCTAAAAATGAATACGTTTATCAATCTTTAATCGCACATAATTATTCCTTTTCAGAAGTTGCGATTATCGGCAATTTCCATCACCATCGCTTTTTGTTGGTGAAAGAATTGCAAGAACTTCAAACACAAGTTCCCAGTGAATTAGTTCAGTCCATACTTGGAGAAGAAAACGCTACCTCCTTTCAGCAGATTACATTGGATCTCGGAAATCTTACTTCTTTAGATCGGGATCAACAAACTGTAATTAAACAACTTGCCTCGCATAATTTAGTGGTGGAAGGTCCTCCAGGAACTGGGAAATCGGAACTGATTACAAATATTTTAGGAAAACGTCTAACGTCACAAGCAAATCAATTAGTTGTTTCAGAAAAGAAAACGGCCTTGGATGTAATTGCAAAAAAATTAGCGAAAAGCGGATTAGATCCCTATCTATTTGTGCTCACTAGTGAAACGCGTTCAAAAGAGTTGGTTTCGCAGCTTATAAGTACCTGGAAATTATTGGAAAACAACCTAGAGGTGGTTCGTCCACCAATGTATGTTGGACAACAAAAAAGGGCAAACCTGCAACTTTTATTGGATAAATTAAACGCCAAGGAGCTGGTAGGTGGGATTTCATACAGTGCGTTTTTGGGAATGCTTGCTGGTAAAGATCTCGCTCTTGTTCCTTACGTTTCCAATGTTCCATCCCTTAAAGAATGGTTACAAGAGGTGGAAATAATCAAGGAATTTTACGCACAACATCCCAAGACACATACCTTGAAGTCATTTCAAAAGACAAGTTTCGATACAAGTGTTCGTTTGGATGAGGTAATCGCTTCATTTATAAAAGATAGTATTTTTTTACACAATACATTTGGTGTAACATGCATCGCAGAAGTGGAAGAACTACTTTCAGAGGTAATTTATGCGCAAATCATCGAGAATGAAGTTGTTAAAAAACAATATAGACTTTTTGAAAAAGATATATTGCGAAAAAAGTTCAAGAAACTTTACCTAGAAATTCAAAAAAAGCAGAAAGAACAAAAGTTGTTAGAACTTGAAAGGGCTTTGTGGAAACAGTTTCCGACGGAATTACAAGTAAAAACATGGGAAAATAACCTAACTACTGGTTCTTGGTGGAGCCGCAGAATAACTAGAAAACAAATTTTACAGAATCTTCAAGATATCACCCTACCAGTTTTGGAACTTCTTCAGCGTGCAAAAAACTACCTACAAGTAACAGCAGAATTAACTAAATTGGAAATGGATTGTTTGGATTTAGGGGTTCAACCGATAACTTCCGAATTAGAAAGTATTTTTGCATGGGTCATCCAATGGGAAAGTAGTGAAATCTCCAAACTCAAAAGAGTAGCAAAACATTCGGTAGAATATCGTATCCAATTAATAGAGAATAACCACCGAATTAAACAGTTTGTTCAAAAAGCACGTACGTATTTTATATTTTCTCCTGAAGCATCTTTGATAGATTTTGGTCAACATATCCGTGATAATTATTCCACTTCTCTTTCTTTCTCAAGATATTTGAAGGAATTTTCTTCCGCAATGTATTGCTCCATTCAACTAGCTAGTTCTATTGAAGAACTAGAAAAGATTGTCTTAAAAGCACACCTTATACAATTAGAGAACTTATTTCCTGTTTTACGCACTTTTTCTGGAGAGGAATTAGGTCGAAAATTAGATGCAATCATTCAAAGTGAACACGAAGATAATCAAGTGTTTGTTTCTTTTATTCATGCGCATCGAGCCGCGCGTTTTCATGCGTTTCATCGTATTTTACAAACACCGAGCAACAAATTACCACCGAATGATAAAGCATTTAAAGCACAGTTAAAAAAAGGAAAGTCCTTGTTAGTTAAAGAGTTCGCTAAAACGAGACACACCAAGTCCATACGCGAGTTATTGAATTCGGACGCTAAAGCATGGATAGAGCTTTTAATACCAATTTGGTTGTGTACGCCAGGACAAGTTGCTAAATCGTTTCCAATGGCAACTTCATTCTTTGAATTAGTGATTTTTGATGAGGCGAGTCAGTTACCCTTAACGCATGCATTAGGAGCATTACAAAGAAGTAAGCGTGCATTAATATGTGGAGATAGTAAACAAATGTCTCCAGGAAGTTATTTCTCCAAAAGAACCGAACAAATCGATGTATTACATCATGCTTCGTATTATTGGAAAACATGCATGCTAACGCATCACTATCGAAGCCAACATCCTGCATTAATTGCGTTTTCCAATAAACATTTTTACCAAAATAAATTAATTGCGTATCCTACAGCATTACAAGGATCTTATCCAATTCAAGTAAATTATTGTGCTACAGGAACGTTTGTTGAACGAAAGAATGTCGAAGAAGCGCAAGAAATTGCGCATGCGATTGAAAAGCAATTACTACTATCTGAAGATTCGATAGGAGTGGTGGCATTTTCCCAAGAACAATTAAGTTGTATTTGGGAATATTTGTCATCCGAAGCGCAAGAAAAAATAAGTGAAAACCTGGACGCTGGAAATGGATTTTTCAAAACATTAGAACAAGTACAGGGAGAAGAATGCGAACATCTATTCATTTCCATAGGTTACGGAAAAAATGAAGCTGGTAAATTTCAATTGCGTATGGGTCCACTTAATCGTCGTAATGGTTACCGTCGACTCAATGTTTTATTCACCCGTGCGCAAAAAATGATACATTTGTTCACTTCCGTAACAGCAAGTGATTTTCCAATTACAGATAATGAATCCATCCAATTGTTACGTTTGTACTTGCAAGATACAGAACAAACCAAAGTAGAAAATGTGCAGAATTTCCCTTATGCATTGCTACCAAGTTTTGAGAAAGATAAGCAGATAAAATTTGATTCGATTTATGATACGTTGAATCAAGCAGATGAATTATTGAATTTTCATCAGGTGATGCAAAATAGGGGTTGGATTATTAATTATTAGGACATCTAACTTCTTTATATCAATGAGTTAACTTTTTCTTAAAATTTTCTTAAAATAATTTTGTATTTCTAATTCAAAATGCAAAGAATTAAATACATTTGATGTCCAATTCTTATATTTTTTGAAATGAGTTCAGAGCATAAAACCAAACTTACCGCTGCAGGTGTATTGATAACCATCGGGATAGTTTTTGGTGACATAGGTACTTCTCCATTATATGTTTTTCAAGCCATTACTAGTCAAGGTAAAAATTTATCCGAAGGCTTAGTTTTGGGAGGTTTATCGGCAGTAATCTGGACTTTAATTTTATTAGCAACCATCAAATATGTGTATTTTGCATTAAATGCGGATAATAAAGGAGAAGGTGGAATTTTTGCTTTGTATGCATTATTGAAGGATAAAAAAGCCAAATGGATCATTGTTCCAACTTTAATTGGTTGTGCTTCCTTGATGGCGGATGGATTTATTACGCCAGCAATTTCAATTTCTTCGGCCGTAGAAGGTTTAGCGAATATTAATCCCGATCTTCCAATTATGCAAATTATCATCGGAATTATATTTGCGCTTTTTGCTATACAACAGTTTGGAACAGTGATTATTGGCAAAGTGTTTGGACCTATTATGTTAGTTTGGTTTGGATTTTTATTGTATTTGGGTTTAACGCATTTATCCGCAAATCCGATGGTGTTAAAAGCACTAAATCCTTGGTGGGCCTATAATTTAATTGTGAATGTTCCTGGAGGATTCTGGGTATTAGGTGCAGTTTTCTTATGTACAACAGGAGCCGAAGCATTATACTCCGATTTAGGACACTGTGGCAAAGGAAATATCCGTATAAGTTGGGGAATGATGAGTATTGTATTGGTAATTCATTATTTAGGTCAAGCTGCTTTGGCTTTAACTCCTGGATTTCATTTGTTGCCTAAACAAACTATTTTCTATGCAATGGTACCGAAAGATATGTTGATTTTTGCAGTAACAATAGCAACTGCAGCTACAATTATTGCTTCCCAAGCTTTAATCACAGGTATTTTTACCTTAATGAATGAGGCCATTAAACTGAAATTGTGGACAAACTTAAAAGTGAAATATCCAACTGATCACCATGGTCAAATCTACATCCCTTTTATCAATGGCGTATTATTAATAGGTTGTTTATTAGTATTATGGAAATTCCCTACGTCCTCTCAGATGGAGGCTTCCTATGGACTGGCAATCACGATTAATATGATTATGACCTCGGTATTACTTATTTTAATGTTGTATATCCGTTATCCAAAATCAAAAGCTATTTTCACCTTAATTTTTGCTGTTTTCTTTGTTGTTGAAGGTGTCTTTTTATTCTCAAATATTCACAAAATTCCAGAAGGAGGTTGGTTTACCTTAGTGTTAGCAATTTTATTTTTCTCTGCACTTTATTTGTTTTATAAAGCAAGGCAACTACGTGCAAACATCACGGAATATATTCCCATGTCGCGTGTTGTTAATAAACTGGAGAAAGTACGTTTGGATGATAAAATTCCATATGAGGCAACTAACCTTGTTTATCCTACTCGTAGTGTGAGTCCTGCGAAACTAGATTCAACCGTTTATTATTCTTTGTTTAAAAAACGACCACGTAGAGCAGATATTGTTTGGTTTTTACATGTAGAAATTAAATCGGATCCATGGGGCGTTGATTATTCGGTGAATGAAATTATAGATAAACATTGTTACCACGTTTCTTTACAATTAGGATTCAAAGAAGAACATCGGATCGAATATATGATTCGCAAAATTCATGATCACATGGTTGAAAAAGGGGAGATTGCAGGTAAAAGTATCTTTGATTGTGTGCGGGATGATATGGAAAATCCAGATTTCAAGTTTATCGTTTTAAGTTCCCGTGTTGCAACAGATAATAAACTTACTACTTTCCAAATTATTTGTGTAAAAGCATACCGTTTCATTAAGTCTACTGGGTTAAAAGCTGCAGAAGACTTTGGTTTAGATAAAACCAATGTGATGGAAGAATACGTGCCAATCAACGTTACAAAACAATACCAACAAGAAATGCATGAAGAATTTGAAAATTATTCGTGTAAATCCTAATTTTTAAAACGTTCCTATTTAGTACAATGGTTAACCAAGATCAAGTTAAAGAATTACAAACGCGTATACAAGCAATTTCTAATTACCTTAAAATACCTGAGAAAAAGGTTCAACTGCAGGAGGCAGAATTAAAATCGCAGGATCCATCTTTTTGGGATGATCCAAAAAAAGCAGAGGCGGAAATGAAAAATATCCGGTCGCTTAAATTTTGGATTACAACGTACGAAGAACTAGCTGCTGCTGTAGAAGATTTAGAGGTACTATTGGATTTCTTTAAAGAAGGCGAAGCTACAGAGCCCGAATTAGATGCCTCCCATAGCGATTTGAAGACGAAAGTAGAAGAGTTGGAATTGAAAAATATGCTTTCCGGGGAAGAAGATCAGCTTAGTGCAGTTTTACAAATTACGGCAGGGGCTGGAGGAACAGAAAGTTGTGATTGGGCTTCTATGTTGATGCGTATGTACATGATGTGGGGGCAAAAAAATGGCTATAAACTAAAAGAATTAAACTACCAAGAAGGAGATGTTGCTGGTATTAAAACCGTAACCATCGAGTTTGAAGGAGATTTTGCATTTGGATATTTAAAAGGCGAAAATGGGGTACATCGTTTAGTGCGTATTTCACCATTTGATTCCAATGCGAAACGACATACATCGTTTGCATCTGTGTATGTGTATCCATTAGTAGATGATACGATTGAAATTTATATTAATCCTGCAGATATTAGTTTTGAGACAATGCGTGCAAGTGGTGCTGGTGGACAAAATGTAAATAAGGTAGAGACTGCAGTTCGTCTTCGACACGCACCTTCAGGAATTATTATTGAGAACTCTGAGTCGCGCTCACAATTAGCGAACAAGGAGAAAGCAATGCAATTATTACGTTCACAGTTATACGAATTGGAACTACGTGCACGTATGGAAAAACGCAACGAAATCGAGGCAAACAAAAAGAAAATTGAGTGGGGGTCCCAGATTCGTAATTATGTCATGCATCCTTATAAATTGGTAAAAGATGTGCGTACTGGGTATGAATCAGGGAATGTCGAAGCAATTATGGATGGCGATATCAACGAATTCTTGAAGTCGTATTTGATGACGTACGGGAATTAACGAATAATAAATCCTAAAACCTTTTCAATAAATTCTTCCGGTTGTTCGGAATGCACCCAATGTCCAGCATTTTCAATGGTTTCTAGAGTTGAATCGGGGAAGATTTCTTCTATAGTATCCCAATCTTCGTCTAGTATGTAGTTCGACATTGCGCCACGTAAAAATAGGGTGGGTGTCCAAACTTCAATTGGTGGTATAGGTGCTAAGATTTCTTCCATTTCTCGTTCAAGTACATCCACATTCATCCGCCAAGCTAGTTTCCCTTTTTCAATCCAATACAGATTTTTAAGCAAAAATTGGCGTACACCGTACGAATCCACATACGGGATCATCGCTTGTTCAGCAGCTGATCGAGAAGCAATAGTAGATAAATCGATAGATTTAATCCCTTTTATGATTTCGTTGTGGTGCATCGGATATTGCTTGATTCCAATATCTACAATAACCATTTTTTCCAAACGAGTTGGGTATTTTTGGGAATAATACATGGCTGTTTTTCCTCCCATTGAATGACCAATTAAAGTAAAATGATCTATTCCTAGATGAAGAATTAAACATTCTAAATCGTCTGCTAAATGTTCATACGTGAAATCTTCTGACCAAGGGGAATGTCCATGGTTTCGTTGGTCTACTAAAATCACCCGATAATACTCGCTTAATTTTTTAGCGTGTGTTTGCCAATTATCGGATGTTCCGAAAAGTCCATGAAGGATAACTAATGGTTTTCCCTCGCCTATTTCTTTATAGTGTAATAGCATATATTAACTCATCCTTTATTTAACCAAATTTCGCCCAGTCATTTCAATGGGAGTAGCAATCCCTAAACGACCTAAAATGGTTGGTGCAACATCTGCTAAAATCCCATTTTCTAATTGGACATCATCCTTTGTAACTAATACAACAGGAACAGGATTTAAGGAGTGCGCGGTATTTGGTGTCCCATCTGCATTTAATGCGAAATCTGCATTTCCATGGTCCGCAATAACTAAAAATTCATACCCTAATGCTTTTCCTGCTTTTATTACTTCCCCCAAACACGTATCTACTGTTTCGACCGCTTTCTGAATAGCACTATATACTCCCGTATGCCCAACCATGTCTGGATTTGCAAAGTTTAAGCAAAAGAAGTTAGGTTTCTCATTTTGCATATTAGCAATGATTTTATCTTTTACTTCAGGTGCACTCATTTCAGGTTGTAAATCGTAGGTAGTGACTTTCGGTGAATTTACCAAAATACGTGTTTCATTTGGAAAAACTTCTTCACGACCTCCACTAAAAAAGAAGGTAACATGTGGGTATTTTTCCGTTTCAGCAATACGTACTTGCGTACGATCTACTTTTGTAAGTACTTCTCCAAGTGTATTTACTAAATTATCTTTTTCGTAAATTACACGAACATTTTCAAAGGTAGCATCGTAACTCGTCATGGTATATAAATGAAGGTTTAATTTCTTCATTTCAAATTCTGGAAAGTCTTTTTGGGATAATGTTGAAACGATTTCACGTGGTCTATCCGTTCTAAAATTAAACGATATAACTACATCTCCATCTTTAATTGTTGCGATCGGCTGACCATTTTCAGCGATGTATGCTGGCTCTATAAATTCGTCGGTAACATTTTTTGCATAAGAATCTTGTATTGCCTCTGCTGCGGATGTAACAGCTGTCCCTTTTCCAGCTACTAGTAAATCGTATGCTTTTTTTATACGTTCCCAACGGTTATCTCTGTCCATGGCATAATACCTACCAATTACGGTGGCAATTTTACCTGTTGATTTTGCTAATTCTTGTTCCAATTCTTGGATAAAATGTAACCCACTTTTCGGGTCACAATCTCGTCCATCTGTAAATGCATGAATGAATACATTTTCAACACCTTGATGTTTTGCCATTTCGCACAAAGCATAAATATGTTCTTGCGAGCTATGAACTCCTCCTTTTGAAACTAGGCCAATCAAATGTACTGGTACATTTTTTTCTTTCGCAATTTTAAACGCGTCTAGTAATGCCTCTAATTGAAAAAATTCTTTATCGCGAATGGATTTATTGATTCGTGTTAATTCTTGGTAAACGATACGACCAGCACCAATATTCAAATGACCTACTTCGGAGTTTCCCATTTGGCCTTCTGGAAGTCCTACATCTTCTCCACAAGTTAATAAAGTAGCAGAAGGATATTTTGCTAATAAATCATCCATTATGGGAGTGTTTGCATTATAAATCGCGTCGGATTTAGACTTATCTCCAATTCCCCAACCATCTAAAATAATCAGTCCAATATTCTTTGTCATAGCGTTATTTCAAAAATTGCACCCTTTGGGTTATTTTGTTTGTATTCAATTTTACCACCTATAATTTTCGCATATTCAGCTGCTATAAATAATCCAAGTCCAGTACCTTTTTGAGAACGTGTTTCTTCGTTTTCTAATCGTACAAATTTATGAAAGATATCCCCTTGATTTTCTGGCGCTATACCAGGTCCGGAATCTTTCGTTCCAAATTTACTATTTTGTTTATCTCGGTGTAAAAATAAAATCAATTTTTGGTGTGTTCCAGCGTATTTATAGGCATTCTCAATAAGGTTAGTAACAATAGTTTTAAGCATGAATGCATCTGTCTCTATGGAAATTTTTTCCTGTAGATCTAATACAATCCATTCTTTATCTAAACGGGTGTTGTATTGTTTTGCTAGTTCCGAAAAAACATCGTTTAAGTTGATCCATTCTTTATGCGGAACGATGGTTTGATTTTCTAGACGGGAAGCTGTTAAAATCGCTTCTACCATTTCTTCTAATCGTTGATTTTCCAACAAGGCTTTTTGTAATAATTCATTGCGTTTTTCCAACTCAAAATCACGCTTCATCAAGGTTTGTAGGTACAACTTTGTCGAAGCCAACGGTGTTTTCAATTCATGGGTTACCGACAATAAGAAATTGCTTTGTCGCTCGTTAAGTTGTTGGTCGCGCTTTATCGCTGTGCGAATTCGCCAAAGTCCAACAAATAAAATAAGGAAAAACACAAGTCCTTCTCCGGTAATCATAATTACTTTTTTTGTAATTATTGCATCCGTTTTACCGAGTTCTTGCGTGAGTTGTATAAGATGATATCCCCACCATGCAAATTGCAAAGCTACGTAAGCAGCGAGTACATAAAAGATTACAGCGGTTTGTTTTTTCATGGATTAACTTAATCTTCCGTCTATTTTTTCTCTCTATACGTCACTCGTCACACGTCGCTCATTTCTTAATACGCTCTTACGTTCTTCCCTTCCACGTAGTTCATAAACGCTTTATTCACCACTTTGTTTCCACCAGCAGTTGGATAATCTCCTGTAAAGTACCAATCTCCAAGATTTTTAGGACAAGCTTTATGCAGATTTTCCACTGTTTGATATACGATTTCTACTTCCGCTTTGATCGATGCTGGTGTTAACAATTCAGCGATTTTAGCAGAAATTTGTTCGTTTGTGAAAGGCGCGTAAATTTCTTTTACGTAGTTTTTAATTTGTTCTTTTGGAAGATTTGTTTGTTCTTGACACTTTTTATAAACGTCTTGAATAATATGCTCTTGTTTCGTGTCTTTTAATAATTGAATTGCTGCTTCAAAAGCAATGAAATCACCCATAATCGCCATATCAATACCATAACAATCTGGGAATCGAATTTGCGGAGCAGAGGAAACAACAACAATTTTCTTAGGACCTAAACGATCTAAAATTCGTAAAATACTTTGTTTTAAGGTAGTTCCACGTACAATACTGTCATCGATAATTACCAAGTTGTCTTTTCCGCGTTTAACAGATCCATAGGTAATATCGTACACACTAGAAACCATTTCATCACGTTGATCATCTTGTGTAATGAAGGTTCTCAGTTTTGCATCTTTGATTGCAATCTTTTCTATACGCGCACGTTTGAATAATATGTCTTTCAGTTGCTCTTCGCTTGGTTTACCCTCAATTGCTGCTAAAGCTTTGTATTTTAGATCGTTTAAATGATCTTCTAATCCTTTTATCATTCCGTAAAAAGATGTTTCAGCCGTATTTGGAATAAAGGAGAAAACAGAATTATCTAAATCGTAATCAATTGTTTTTAGAACTTGAGGAACAACTAAATCCCCTAAATTTTTTCGCTCTTTGTAGATTTCCGCATCGTTTCCACGTGAAAAATATATTCGTTCGAAGGAACAACTTTTATTAACCGTTGGTTCGTTGATTTTAACTTCGGAAATTTGTCCTTCTTTCTTGATGATTAAAGCATGTCCAGGAGTCAATTCTTGAATGTCTTCTTGTTGTAAGTTGAATGCGGTTTGAATTACAGGACGTTCAGATGCAACTACACATACTTCGTCGTTTTCGAACCAGTATGCTGGACGTATTCCTGCCGGATCGCGTAATACAAATGCATCACCATGTCCAAATAAACCTGCCATTGCATAGCCGCCATCCCAATCACTGGAAGCACGTTTTAAGATGCGTTCAATATTTAGGTTTTTCGCAATCGTATCGTAAATATCTTTTTTTGCATACCCTTTGGATTCTAAATCACGATAGATTTCATCGTTTTCTTCATCTAAGTAATGCCCAATTTTTTCTAGAACTGTAACCGTATCCGATTTTTCTTTTGGGTGTTGCCCAATTTCTACCAATACGTCAAATAATTCATCCACGTTTGTAAGGTTGAAGTTACCCGCAACCACCAAGTTACGCGTAATCCAGTTGTTTTGACGTAAGAAAGGATGACAACTTTCGATGCTGTTTCTTCCAAATGTTCCATAACGTAAGTGACCCAAGAAAAGTTCTCCTGTAAATCCAGCATTTTCTTTCAAATACTGTACATCTTTTAATTTGGAAGGGTCTTGTTCTTCGAGTGCTTTAAAGCGACCATTGATGTAATCAAAAATATCTTGAGTTGGCTTGCTATGAACCGAACGTTGACGCGAAATATAACGCTGTCCTGGTTTCATATCAAACTTGATATTCGCAACTCCCGCTCCATCTTGACCACGGTTACTTTGTTTTTCCATCAACAAATGCAGTTTACTTAATGCGTAAAAAGGCGTTCCGTATTTTTCTAAATAGAATTCAAGAGGCTTTTTTAATCGGATAAGTGCGATACCACACTCGTGTTTGATAGGATCACTCATAGGTTTACGTTAGTAAATTATGGTGCAAAGTTAAAGTTTTATTCGGGTTATAATGTATGAAATGTAGGGTAATTTAAACCAATCTTCGCAACGCTTCTCGGCGTGCTAAACCACTTAATTTTAACGTATCTACCATTTCTAGGACTTCCGTAGGATAGGTTTTTCCTAGTTCTCGTAAACTCCAACCGATCGCTTTTTGAATAAAAAATGCTTTGTTTGGTTCCATTTGCGCACAGATTTCGTAAAGTAATTTTATGTCCGTTTCTTTTTTGTATTTCAATTGAAATAAAATCGCTGTACGATTCAACCACATGTTGGAAGAAGAACGATAAGACGCAATAAGTGCTGCACCTTCTTTTGGAAATAATTGAACAAATTTCCCAACGAAGTGAGTTGCGATAATATCTACACTATCCCACCAGGAATGATTTGTCAGTAACCAAGTTAACTTCTCGGCATCTTCGTGAGACCATTCGTTTTTTTGCCAAGTTTGAATCCAATCCATACAGGTATGGTGAAATTCTCGTTCATTTTGAAGCCACAATACATGAACCAATTCCCAACGTTGTGACCTAGAAGTAAGTTTTTCTGAAGCTTGTTTTAACCATGTTTTATGAATTATTCTTCTAGTTGGAGCTTGTATCCCAAAAAAAGGAAATAAATTTTTCATGTAGCGCTCCATTTCCTTCGCCTTGGAAGGATTGGCTTTTTGCTTAAAGCAATCAGTTAGTTCTGCTACTAAGGAATGCAAAATGCTTATTTTTTATCTTTTATTATGCGTAATAATTCTTTTTTAAATTGATTTTCCGCTTGATACAGTAACGCAACTTTTTTCATAGGAAGAATCTTCACGTATTTTGCATAGTATTCTTTTTGCACATCTAATTCTTTTTGTTTGGTAGAAAAAACCTCTTCCATATATGCCGCAATTTCTTTATCCGAAGGTGTTCCGTTTTTACTTTTTATTTCGTCGTACTCCGATTTTTTGGCTTTACGAAGTGTTTCCATTTTTTGGTTGTATTCATTATACAACGGCCAAAATAATTGTGCTTCTTTTGCTGTAAGGTTCAATTTATTTGTTAAAAATGCAATTTTCATTGTTTCCACTTTGTCACTTTTCGATTCGTTTTGCGAAAAGGAAACACTTGATAAAAGCACCAATACTAGGATAATAAAATTTTTCATAGCTTAAAGTTATATTTCTTCACGTAATAATTGTTCATCGATATCTTGATTTAAGATATATTCTTCTAGGTTTTCTTCTGAAGTAGTTAATTCTGAATCTATCGATGCAAGTTCTTCTGCCAACAAGTTTTCATCAAATTCTTGTTCCATAGTTTCATTTATATAGGCAGTAGCTTCTTCCTTGGTTATTTTAGAGTTATCAATAGATTGACTCCAAAAAAACACGATACATACCATTGTAGCTATTCCCATTGTGGCAAGAGTCCATCTTGGAAATAGAATGCGCGATTTGTTTGTGTTAGATTCTGCAACAATTCGATCTTGTACCATCGATGGTAAGTCGTCGAAATAGCCATCGGGTGTAGTATATGCATCCTTTTTTGGGAGCTTACTTAAATGGGGCGCTATGTTTTTTAATTCTTCCATAATATCTTATTTTTTTGACTCGTAATCATTCCAAAAGTTTAATTACCGAGTAAATTTTCTTCTATTTTTTTTGCTGCAATATGATACGATGCCTTTAAAGCACCAACTGATGTTCCTAATACTTTCGACATTTCTTCATAAGGCATTTCATCATAGTACCTTAAGTTAAATACAATACGTTGCTTTTCTGGCAAGGTTAATAAAGCTTTTTGTAATTTTTTTTCTATTTCATCTCCTGAAAAATGTTCGCCAACATCAATTTTATCTGCCATTTCTTTTTCAATGTTGTGAATTGGGATGAAAAACTTAGTCCTTTTTTTCTTTAAAAACGTAAGGGATTCATTTACGGAAATGCGATAAATCCAAGTATACAATTCCGAGTCTTCCTTAAACTTCTCTAGTCCTTTCCATACTTTGATGAAAATATTTTGAACTACATCGTTAGCATCATCATGATCAATAACGATTCTCCGCACATGTGCATAAATTTTCTTTTGGTATTTTCTGACTAACAAATTGAATGCATAGGAAGCTTGTTCCGAATGGAATAGTTCCAGCAATTCTTTGTCACTATAGTCAGCCATTTAAAAGTGATTTTTAGTTAAGACTCGTTCGCAAACGAAAAGTTTAATCAGCGATTAAAAAAAGAAGAAAGTAGGTGTATTTCCGTAAATAGTGGAATTATTTATTTTGCATATATTCTTCATTACGCTTTCTATCTTCCTCAGAACCAAAATTTTCACATCCACCTTGCGATTGTTTTTCAAACAGAAAGATAAATTTCAGTTTAAAAATTACTGGTAAATAGTCACTCGAGAACCAATTCGTACGCGCACTTCCTTTGTTCCATGCATACATACCTAGTATCGGGAGTTGCATGGTAGGAATAAGGTAACTCCCTCTTTTAAGTTTTAAACCGATCCCTAAATTATAATGGAGTTGCGCAAAAAAATTACCTGAAAATGCTTGTGTATTTATATTTAATGCTGCTAATTCTTGGTCTGTTTTATCAAACGAAGAATTCTTAAACACACGATAATCCAAATTTATTCCTAATCCATTGTCAATCATAATGGTGGTTTTAGGAATGTAAAAAGTATGGTGGAAGGTTAGTCTACCTGTTACATTCCCCAAATAAAAATAACCATAGGTAACTTGCTTTTCCGATTTTTCTGCGGAATTATATACGATGGTATTTTCTGAACCTCCATATAGATTAAATCCAACTCCCCAATCGGTGTATTTTACCAGATTTCCCCACTTGAACTTTGGTTTTTTCAAGTTAAAGGCAACAGTACCTATTTCTGCGAAAAAACCGTATTTCCCTTTCGGTTGAAATTTGTAGTCTGTTCGCGTATCGATGTATAAACTGCTTGTATCCGTATAGGTATAGGTAGTTCCAATGGAAAAAGTAAGCCCTTTATTGCTTAAATTTCGATAATCTTTTGGACCACCAAAAAAGTCTTTTCTACTTTTTTTTTGCGCTATGACCGAACCAAAACAAAGTAGGGAGATAAGAAGAAATAGAAAAGACTTCATAAGCGATTAGTTTACTAACGACAATAGTTTATCCATCACCTCTGGTGCATCCCAGTTTTCATGGATATTATCCATTTTCAAGATTTCAGCCATGATTACATCTTGTGCTTTTCCGTTTTGAATCGCTTGACTGTAAGGGATATGACTAAATGTTACTTGCGAATACAATGGAATCCATTTTTCAGGATATAGTTTACTGAATTTTGCTTCTATTTTCTTTTGTAATAAGAAATTAGGATCCGCGGTTAAATCACGCATCTCCACGTAGTTTTGAAGTGCTAAATCCAAAATAGCGTTTCCTTCCGGCACACGACGCTCAGAGAAACGACCTAATAAGCCATCCCAATTTCCATTTGCTTCTTCATGCATTTCATGGAAAACCGTACAATCTTCAAACGCACAGTTCATCCCTTGTCCGTAGAAAGGAACGATTGCATGTGCAGCATCACCGATTAAAACAACATCTTCTTTGTAGTTCCAAGGTGTGCATCGTACCATGATCAATGTAGATGTTTGATTGCTAAAATAATCATCTAACAAAGTAGGCATCATTGCTACAGCATCTGGGAAGGTTTTATCAAAGAAAGCAGAAACTTGTTCTCTTGTTTCTAAACTTTCAAAAGAAACTTCTCCTTTCATAGGAAAGAATAAGGTACAAGTAAAACTACCATCTAAATTAGCCAAAGCGATCATCATGAATTCTCCACGAGGCCAGATATGTAAACAATTTTTATCTAATTTATGTGTTCCGTCTTCGTTTGCAGGAATAACTAATTCTTTGTAACCATGGTCCAAATATTTTTGTGAATAATCGAACATGGTACTTTTTTGCATACGCATACGAACTGCTGAAAATGCGCCATCCGTTGCAAATACTTTATCTACTTGGTGCTTTTCGCGTTCCCCTGTCTCCGAATTATCAAAGGTCAAGGTGTTAGTAGCTAAATCGATATCGTTACATTTTCGGTTGAAATAGTAAGAAATGGACGGATATTGGTCTGCCAAATTCATTAATTTTTGGTTCAACCCTCCACGGGATACTGAATAGATTGCTTCGTCTTCTTTTCCGTAAGGTTGGTAGGTCAACGTACCATCTAAAGCATGCATACAACGTTGGTACATAGGAATCGCAATTTCACGGATATCGTCCGCTATTCCTGCTAACTCTAATGCTTTCCAACCTCTGTGAGACAATGCTAAATTGATCGATCTTCCTGCAATTAATTTTGCTTTACGTAAATCTGTGCGTCGTTCAAAAACAGAAACTTCATATCCTTTTTTTGCCATTAATATGGCTTGCAAACTTCCTGCTAAACCTGCTCCTACTACTGCTATTTTTTTCATAAATGATAATATTTAAATGGTTTATTGCATGCAAATTAACATATGTATGTAAAATATTACATCCCTACGCCAATTCTACAATTGCATCCGCTAAATGTTTACCGAAGTAATACACATCTTCGAAAGAATTGTATAATGGCACTGGTGCTAAACGAATTACATTTGGTTCTCTCCAATCTGCAACAACTCCTGCTTCGCTTAATTTGTCGAATATTGCTTTTCCTTTTCCGTGAACCAACATAGATAATTGTGCACCACGTTGCGCTTTATTTCTAGGAGTGATAATTTCAAACGTACACAAATCTTTATGTTTTTCCGAAATATCGTCGATAATAAATTCTAAATAAGCGGTTAATTCGTCGCGTTTTGCACACAATTTTTCCATTCCTACTTCATCAAAAATATCCAACGACGCTAAATGTGCTGCCATTCCTAATACAGGTGCATTACTTAATTGCCAACCTTCTGCGCCTGGCATTGGTTGAAAACCTGGTTCCATTAAGAAACGAACCGATTTATCATGACCCCACCATCCGGCAAAACGAGGTAATTCCGGTCTGTTTGCATGTCTTTCGTGGACATACATTCCAGAAACACCACCTGGTGATGAATTCAAATATTTGTACGAACACCAAGCTGCAAAATCAACCCCCCAATCGTGTAATTTAAGGTGGATATTACCAGCTGCGTGTGCTAAGTCAAATCCTGCAATCGCGCCAACCGCATGAGCTGCTGCTGTGATTTTTTGCATGTCGAACAATTGACCAGAATAATAGTTTACTCCTCCAATCATTACCAATGCTAACTCATCTCCAACTTCTGCGATTTTTGCTAAAATGTCATCTTCGTTGATTAAGTGTTCTCCTTCTCTTGGAGCAATTTCAATCAAATCCGATGCTAAATCTAAGCCGTGAAATTTTATTTGCGATTCCAACGCATATTGATCACTTGGGAATGCTTTTGCTTCACAAATGATTTTTTTACGTTTTCCTTGTGGTACAAAAAAAGAAACCATCAACAAGTGTAAGTTTGTTGTCAATGAATGTGTTACAACTACTTCTCCTGGGTTTGCGCCTACTACTTTCGCGATTTTTTCGGTTAAATTTTCGTGGTAACTAAACCAAGGTCTTTTCCCATGAAAATGTCCTTCCACACCCCATTTCGCCCAATCATCTAATTCTTGTTGGATGTATGAACCAACCGTTTTTGGTTGTAATCCCAAGGAATTTCCTGTGAAATAACGTACTTGATTTTCGTGAAATGTTGGTAAAAAGAAACGATCTCTGTACGCTCGTAATGAATCGTTTGCGTCTTGTTGTTGCGCGTATGAAAGTGTATTTTCCATGTTGAAAATAATAGTTGTAATACAATAAAAAGGATTAATCTTAATTAATCGGTCTCAAAGATACAATTAACTTCATAAAACACTAAATTTACACCCACAATTTCAAATCATTTATCCTATGAAAACAACAACTTCCGAAGCTTTATTTGCGACTGCAAAAAATTATTTTCCTGGTGGTGTAAATTCCCCTGTGCGTGCTTTTAAATCGGTGGATGGATCACCGTTGTTTATCAAAAAAGGAGATGGATGTCGTATTTGGGATGAAGATGATAATGAGTTTATCGATTTCTGTTGTAGTTGGGGTCCACTTATTTTAGGACACAACAATCTAGCTGTTTACGAAAAAGTGGTTTCTACCATGCAGAATGGTACCAGTTTCGGCGCACCAACACGTTTGGAAAATGAATTAGCAGAATTAATTTTATCCCGCAATCCTTTCATTGAAAAAATGCGATTTGTTAGTTCTGGTACCGAAGCGGTGATGTCTGCTTTACGTTTGGCGCGAGGATATACTGGAAAAGATAAAGTGATCAAATTTGAGGGATGTTACCATGGACACGTAGATGCTATGTTGGTAAAAGCGGGTAGTGGTTTAGTTACGTTTGGAGCTTCTTCAAGCGCTGGTGTTCCAGAAAGTTTTGCGCAAGAAACGATTGTACTTCCATTGAACGATGTCGAAGCATTAAAAACGTGCATACAAACCTATAAAAACGAAATTGCGTGTGCGATTATCGAACCAATACCTGCAAACAACGGTTTATTATTACAAGAAAAAACATTCTTATTAGCATTGCGTGAAATATGTACCGAAAATGGTATTTTATTGTTTTTCGATGAGGTAATTTCTGGTTTCCGTGTTGCCTTTTCAGGAGCAGCTGAATATTACGGCATTAAACCGGACCTTGTTACCTATGGTAAAATTATCGGTGGTGGTTTACCAGTAGGTGCATATGGTGCAAGCAAAGAAATTATGGCGCGTGTTTCTCCAGATGGGGATGTGTATCAAGCAGGAACTTTATCCGGAAATCCAGTAGCAATGGCAGCAGGAATTGCACAGTTAACTGAATGTGCAAAGCCAGGTTTCTACGAAGAATTAGAAAAACGCACGGTTGATTTTATTACACCGATTAATGCGCATGCGAAAGCAAATAATTATGCATTTGAAATTCATACCATCGGTTCTATCTTTTGGTTGTCTTTTGCAGGAAATAAAACAATTCGTCGTGCAGATGATATCAATCCAGACATGACTGGATTCAAACATTTACACCATGCTTTGTTAGAAGTAGGAGTGTACCTTGGTCCAAGTGGATATGAGGTAGGATTTGTTTCACAAGCACATACCCCAGAAATATTAGCAGAAGTTGTGTTAAAGTTTTGTAAAGCGCTAGATATGATTTACGCGTAAAATTACTGAAAGAACGCTAAAATTTTATCCGCTAAAACATCACTTAACTTAAAATAACTTTCGGTCGTCCAACCTCCTACATGGGGGGTTAGGATGACTTTATCGGATGCAATCAATGCTTGAAAAACAGATAAGCGTTCACTATCTGAAAAATTTTCAAAACTCGCTTTTTCAAATTCTAATACATCTAAACCTGCGCCTTTTACTTGATTCGTTGCAATCGCGTTTAGTAATGCTTCGGTATCTACGATTTTTCCGCGGGAAAGATTTAACAAGTAAATAGGTTTACTAAGCGATGCAAAAAAAGCATGGTTTACCCAATAGCTAGTTTCTTCGTTTTGTGGGATGTGAAAACTAATTACATCCGCTTCGTTATAGAGTGTTTCGAGCGGAACTTGTGATACAAAATCGTTAGAGATTTGTTCAAGGTATTTGTCATAAACGATTACCTTACATTCAAATCCACGAAGTTTTTTGGCGAAAGCACGACCATTATTACCATAACCGATGATGCCAACTGTTTTCCCATCTAATTCTTCCCCACGATTTCCCTCACGATCCCAAATTCCTTGTCTTACTTGTTTGTCTCCAGGGATGAATTTATTAAGCAAAGCCAATAACATTCCTAAAGCATGTTCTCCAACTGCATTTCGGTTTCCTTCCGGAGCATTAAATAATTGTATATTTTGTTCGCGACAATATGCTTCATCGATATTTTCCATACCTGCCCCAGAACGCGCTATGAATTGAAGGTTTGGTGCATGTTTCAAAAATGCTTCGCGCATTGGAAAACGGGAACGTATAACGATACCAATTGCATCGTGTACCAAGGTGTAACATGTTTCTAGATCCGATTGAGTAGCATCGATGCATGTGAAACCTTGATGAGTTAAGCGTTCTTCCAATATCGGATGAACCGTATCTAAAAAAACTACTTTCATTACGGACGAACTTCTTGACCTTTAGCGTAGTTTTTTTCTAGAATAATTTTACCAGAAGCATTGAACATGCGGAATTTTCCTTCTTTCAACCCATTTTTATATTCGGATTCTGAAATCTTTTCTCCGCGTCGACCAAACTGGGTCATTAATCCTTCTAATTTTCCATCCTTGTAATTAGTAATTACTGCAGGTAATGCACCTCCAGGTAAGTAATCCACCCATTTACCATCTTTTTCATCGTTGATGTAGTGCCCTTCTTCGGTAAGCGCATAATCTTTCATCGAATACGAAGCATGGTATCCATGGCGCACGCTTTCTTTCACCTTTCTCCCTTTTGCGAATCCATAATCAATTGGTGCGTCTTTTTCGATGATTTTATAGGTATTAATGTCCTCAACCTTACCATTATCGTAGTATTTGGTCCATTTCCCTACTTTATATCCTTCTTTATAAAAACCAGTGAGTGTTACGGTTCCATCCATTGCCCAGGAAAACCATTGTCCATGTAATAATCCATTCTCAAACGTTGATTGATTTTTTAATGTAGCATTCGGCCAGAAATTTTTCCAAATTCCCTCTTCTTTCCCTTTCACATATTTCCCAGACATCAATAATGTTCCATCTTCATACCATGTTTCCCACAAGCCATCTTTTAAATCATTGGAATAGGTTCCAACTTTAAATAGTTTCTTGTTTTCATAGTAATATTCCCATTTTCCTTCTCGTTTATCTTGTTTGTAAAATGCTTTATACGAAATTTCACCAGTGGGATAATAGTATGTCCAGTCACCATCTTGCATATTATTTACAAAGGTTCCTTCCATGTCTTTTCCTCCTTTGTTTGTAAACCAAGACCATTTTCCTTCTTTTTTTCCTGCAGTATAGTTTCCAGAAACATTTAAAACCTTCGTGTCATAATAATAAGAATAAGCACCATCCAATAAACCGTTTTTATAGTTACTGATTTTTTCTAAATCGCCAGTGTAATAGAAATATTTCCATTCGCCATCCTTGCGTTCTTGTTTGAAAAATCCAGTTAAAAATAAGTAGCCATTGATACTACGTTCTTCAAAAACTCCATTTCGTAAACCTTCTTTATAATTATAAAATTCTTTTACTTTTCCATTTGGGTAATACGTAGTTTTAATTCCGGTTCCATTCTTTATCGTGCGTGTATGTAGAGAATCGTCTTTCCAGAATTCTTTAAGCATACAAATGGTGTCGATATATTCCTCCACTGATTGTTCTCGCCCGTCCATGTAGTATCTTCTCCAAATTCCAAATGGCTTTCCATTTTTATATTTTCCTTCTACAATAAGATTGCCATTCTCTACCCATTCGCGGTAGATAGAATCTTGTTTGTCCATTTTAAAATATCCTTCTTGACGTGATTTTCCATTTGCATATTTCAAGAATACTTGTCCGTTTAATTTTTCACGATAATAATTACGAGTTTCTTCGATGTCACCAAATTCATTGTAATATTCCCATTTACCATGTTTATCGCGTGTTTCACCTAAAATATCTTTGTAATAGGCACCTGTAGATTGTAGTTTGGTTTTTTTAAAATCCCAGTACAATTTATCTTTTTCTGTTAAATTTTCTTTGTTAACTATTTGCGCCTTAGTGACAAAAGCACAGATGATTAAAAGAATAAAAAGGATGTTTTTCATAAAATGGAATTAAAAATTTTTTAATATGCCTTGAAGTAATAAAACCACTCCAAATAAAACCAGAATAGCACCTGTAATACGATTAAGTGATCCTAGTAATTGATCCGTAATAAAAGGCCGTAATTTTTTAGCCCCCATGATTTTAAGAACATCGATGGAGAAAAAAGTGATTAATAACACGCCGATGAATAAAATATTGTCAATCCAACTGTCAGCACCATGCTCTGTTCCTAATGCCATAACACTAAACCAATAGAAAATTACCATTGGATTTACCAAGTTTAACATCAAGCCTTTTAAAAATTGAATTAAATAGTCTTTGGAGGTATTACTAGAATTATCTATCGCTTCTTGGCTTTGAATTTTAGATTTTTTGAAGAAAGAAAGAAAACCATAAATGATAAATAACCCTCCACTTATCCCTTTTAAAAGTTCAGTATGTTTTCCAGATACTAGTTTTGAGACTTCCCCATAAAAAATGTAGGCAATAACAATGTAAAATAAATCGCTTAAAAAGATTCCTAAATCAAATGCTAATGCAGCGCGTACACCTTTTTTTATACTCGTTTCTAAAAGTAAAAAAAAGGCAGGACCTATCATTAAACTTAAGATAATTCCTGTAAAAACAGCTTTTAGTATTAATTCCATTGTTTAATGTTTGGTGCAAAGTTAATAGTTTCGACGGTCTCTTCCTAGTGTCTTAATGGTTCCAAAAGTGAGGTAAAAGTTTGTGAATTTTTCACCTTCTACATTGGATATGCGAATTTTAGGCTCTATAAAAATCGACATTTGATTACTTTGAAGCATTTTAGGAAGTTTTATTAGTTCGAAAAATATTTTCTCATACTTGATTTTTCGAGATATATAGGTTCCAACTTGAATAATATGAGTGGTTTTACCTTGTCCAATCGTATTTCCATATTCTTTCACATATTTGTTATAGGATTGGTAGATATCTCCCCCATAGGATGTTGAACTTGCGGTTGAAAACCAATCCTCTCCTTTAAGGTATGCTTGAGCCCAAACTTCAAAACTCCATTTTTTTCGATGAAATGAAATTTCTTGATAAAGTTCTAGGAAGTTTGATCCTAAAGGATGTGCAATAGGAAGACCTTGATTACCCATTACCCCCCCAGAAAATTTTTGCGAATAGGTATATGGTCTTACCAGATTTAATTCTGTTCGGTAAAATAAGTTTGTTGTTGAATCAATTTGTTTCCATCCTTTAACTCCAAGTTGAATACCAAATTTATTTGCCCACCATTTGTTACGTTTTAAGATTGCAGAAAGTAGAAAATCGTCAATTAATATTTGTCCATATAACATCGTGTTTTTATGAGCGAAGGAAATATGTAACCCTAATAATACATTGTCACTGGAGCCCATGTTGTATTCTTGAGGTCTGTAAAACACTAATGGATTTAGGTATTCAACTTCAAAACCACGATTATATAGGGTATCTTTCATTTGATATACAACATTCTCAAATAAACCGATATTCCATTTTTTAGTTGGTTTAATACTTAAATAGTGTGTTGCATTTCCTTTTGGTACAAAATGGTTTCCTTGTTTTTCACGCCAAACTTGTTGAATAAAATGATACTCAAATTTTTTAAATTTAGCCACTAGCGAAGCGAAAGGGGAGGCAATGCCTTGGTTTCCAAAGAATAAGGAGCGATCTCCCTCGCCAATAAATAATTTATCCAATCCCGCACTTAAAGTAAGTATCCGATTTGGTTTATAAAGAATTCTACCTCTTAAATCTCCATAAATTGAATAGGCGCTCAGTGGATTTACCGTTTTAATGTTGGTGTAAAAAAAAGATTTAGTCTGAAAAGTTGAATTATAAGCAATAGGAGGCTGGTTAGCTGTTCCAACGCGATAATCAAGCATGTAGGAAAATTTACTTCGAAAGTTACCATTCAAAGTGAATGTCATTCCTTTTTGAAATTTGAATTCGGATGTATTGTTACTAAATAAATTGAAAGCAAATATTTCATCTGGTAAAATTCGAAGTTGTGCATGACTACTATCCTTTGTAATTAAAGAGTCTATTTGATAAAATTGCAAGGATTTAACTGACGAATGTGTGTTTGAGTTTAACCAAAATCGTTCTACTTGTGGTGTTTGTTGCGCTTGCACAAAACCACTCAAAAACAAGCTAAATATGAGTAAACGACGCATTAAAAATCAAAATATTCGTTCGTAATTGCTGTTCTTAAACCAAGCATAAAACATTGGTATGTATTATCAATCGGATGATAATTACTGGCTCTTCCTTGATAAGACATAAATAACGTAGCATTATATAAACTATTCATACGATATCCTAATTCAAGGTTTTGTAAAATTGTATTTCCTTGTGAATTTGTGTATTGTGATGGATCATTTACAAAAATGGAATTTGAAAGGAATTGTTGCTTTAAATCTCCCCCTTGGGTAAAGTAGAAATTTGTTTTTGCATTAAAATAGAACCTGGAATAGGTGTAACCTAGTTTTATAAATAATTCTTTAAAATTATTTCCTTTTGGATGTGCAGAAGGAATATTATAATTAGTATAAGCCAATTTCGCGCGATTTGCAGCGTAAAAATGACGTGGTACTTGATTCCATTCGCATTGAATCTGAAAGTTCTTAACACCAAATGCATCAAAATAGTAAAACCCAAGCTGACCAGCACCCAACCATGTGCTATTAAATTTATCTAATGCAAGTTGGCCATATACGCGTACTTTTTTAAATGCAAGATCGATGTTTACCCCTGTAATTCCATTTAGAATTGAAGTATTTCCTAGTATTAGGTCGTTTTGTAATAATGGTAATGGTATTAATTGGCGTGGATCTAATGAGTGCATTTGCATGGAATCTCCTCGTAATTGATTTCCTCCGGTGAACAAACTGATTGAAATGGATTCTTTTGGTTTAAAAGTTAAATAACTTGCTGTAAATAATTTTGTCTCGTAGTTGGATTCTACTGCCCAAGTCATTGGTTTTCGATATAAATTCAATTGTTTTCGGTATAAGACTTGATAATCGAAAAAACGATTGATTTTCCATTTGAAGCGTAAACTTGGCGCAATACTGCTATTATCAGATAGTAATAAGGAACGATAACCAGAACCAATAAAGTGTTGATTATTTCCAAACTCTACCTGGAATTTAGGATGGAAATGAATGAAAATATTACCAGAGGAAAACGCATAATCATAGCCATTCACTTTAAATGGTTTTGTTCTACTAGCCCCAGGTATCATTGCATTTTGAGTGCTATAGATACCATAGGATTTTATATAGTTTTCGCCTTGTTGGTTAAAATATGCATTTTCGTATGCTTGAAAACTTGCTTGATTTTCACTAAAAGAGAAATTAAATCCAATTTTATTCATTAAATCTCCCTCGATATAAATTCCTCTGGTATTTCGGTAAACTGGCCAATAGTTAGTGTCTAATGTTCCAACTCTTCCTTTCGAATAATTAATCAATGGAGTGATGGAAAGTGTAATATCTTGTTTCTTTAATTCGACCGGAAAACGTTTAAATAAATAGTTTTCTAAATCGGTGTAAACTACTGCAGAATCTCTATTTAAATGCGCTAAATTTAATTGACTTGTATTTGCTGGAAAAAAAGTTTCAATGGATTTATTATTAGAGTAATAAATAAATTTTTCTTTGAAGTAGGAGTGTTGTAAAAGAATCCTATTTTGACCATAGATTGCAGAAATACAACAGGAATAAATAAATAATATCCAATATTTCATACGATTGGATTTAGTTTATAATGTATACTTGCTTTGGTTTGTGCTATGAAAAAAGGATTGTAAAGTTCTTCTTTATTGTAAGTTAAAGACTTACCTGTTTGAACATCAACAATAGTCCCTTCTAACGCTTCCATGATTGCTTGACCTGCTGCTATATCCCATTCCATGGTAGGTGCGAATCGCGGATAAACATCTGCTTTTCCTGTCGCTAAATCGAAAAACTTTAAAGCGCTTCCTTTTTCCAGATAGGTTAGAGATCCATATTTTTGTCTTAACTTATCTACAAATTCTGCAGTTTTTGGAGAATGAAAACTACGCGATGAAATCAACACTAAT
>Ga0114962_10000175_pt1 | contig 55887 bp, 66 predicted proteins | sample C_130820_MF_Meta_FD_87017 | JGI IMG/M metagenome (GOLD analysis project Ga0114962, IMG submission 87017) | Freshwater microbial communities from Lake Croche, Canada to study carbon cycling - C_130820_MF_MetaG | ecosystem: Environmental > Aquatic > Freshwater > Lake | place: Lake Croche, Canada... | reverse complement strand
CCTCGCCACGATCTCGTGCGTAGAATGTAGTTGCACCCGCTGCCATTGCCGCTTCGTACTGTGCTTTCTGTGTCTCGCCTTCGAATGGGCTGAAAGGATGTGTATTGCCAACAACCTTGCCCAGCGAACTGATGCTGCCTTGATCAATCAAGTCACGCAGTTTGAACGGGTCGCTATAGTGTTCAGCAAGGATTTTGCCGTTGTGCTCGAGATAGCCGTCCCAGTGGCAATACACTTGCTGGACTGTGCCGTCTGCGAATTCCAATGCAATAGTGCTTCGTGTTCCCATTATGTGCTCCTAGTGTTTCAGTGTATGTGCTTATTATAGCACGGTTTTACCAACTTGTCAACCAATCAACTCAATACCACTACACGGCGTAGGGTTTCATCAACAATCTCTCGGCCCTCGTCGTCAAACTCGCTCTCGTCATCGTTTTCTACGAGCTTGTCCATGCGGTGGTAGTCGCTGTACACTACTGCACCTTCGTCGATGCGGCCCACAGCAGGGGCAACCTCTGTGCGCCAGTGGTCACCATAGTTGTAGCTGAAGTGGACCTCTGCGTCCTTGTCCATGTAGCCTAGTTGCTCGATGAGTTGCGATACTTTCATGCTGTGCTCCTTAGTGTTTCAGTGTAAGTGTATTATATACTAGTTTTCCCAGACTGTCAACTCTGGTGTTGCAATAACCTTACTAGTGACAGGGTCTTGTTTGACAAACACTTTGCCACTGTCGGTGCCGCCTTTGACTTGGAAGGTTACAGTATAGCAGAACTCGCCGCCATTGGTTACACCCAGAAACTTGACGCCCGTGTATCGATCCTTGCGTTTAGTAGGGCCACCGTGTACCAGTGCAGTGAGAGTGACTGCATCCAGTGAACTACCCCATTTAAGTTTCTCTGCTGTGATCATACGGTCTCCTTAAAGTAAATTGCCTGCATACGATTGCCTACGCGATCCTCTACGTATGCAATATCGCCGTCCCATTGTACGTTGGGGTTAGCAAGCACTTTCTTTGCGATGATCTTCACAGACCGCTCGTTAACGCTGTTTTGTACATTGTAGCCGGGCCCGTGATTTGTAGCGCCGTCTTGTGTGTAGCTGTACTTGCCGAGGCACCCGCACATACAGCCGATTTTTCCGCTATAGGTTTTTACGATTTTGCTAATGTCTAACATTGTTGCTCCTGTTTAGTGTATGTGTGTATTATAGCACTGTTTGGGCAAAGTGTCAACCAAAGACCCTTTGCCCTCTAAGGTTATGCGTTCTGCATAAACGTGTTAATAAAGCACTCGCCTACATCGCAGGACACATAGTTGTCCCCTTGCATTCCCTGCTCGCTGTAGCTTACATCGCTAGCGTCAAAGCCCTTAGCGGCTAACAGCTCTACAAGCTCTCGCATAAACTGCTTGTCTGTGTATATGAGACCCAGCTCATCGACATCCCATGTGTCTGTGTTAAAATAAACACGCAACTCGCCGAAGTCTAGTTCGTCGTTAGTGTATGCAAGTTGCAGGCGGGTGACCTCTACTGCTGTTTTAGTGTTGCTCCAATAGCCGCCACCGCCTGTGTTTAGCGTTGCATTTACTTTGTACATCTCTGCTCCTTAGTGTATAAGCATGTATTATAGCACAACTCAATAACCCTGTCAACCGAAGGGTTATTCGGTATCTTCCTCGTTCTCCTGCTCTGCTTCGTACTCAGCGACTGACTCGCTGATACCAAACGCCTCATCTAACTCAGGCGGCAGTTCTTCAGCAATCTGATCACTGTTCATGTTACCATACTCGTAGTATTCGTCTTGCCCATCTTCAAAGATGCCTGCAAAAGCCATGCCTGGCTCGTAATACATGGCACGGATCTTGAAGCCCATGTAGAACAGTTTCTCATAGGCTTGAATAGGAGGAGCCCATGCACTGTCAAAGCCCAGTATGATACCGCCTTCGATATCATTGTAGGTTCCATCACCACCGCCAACATCCCACTTGGTACCCCATTCGTTGACAGCAAAATCATACCAGTTGCCGTAGCCGTGTGTGGCAAGGTTGCGGGCTGTGTCCTCTTCCAGCTTCTTCTGCTCGTCCGGGTCACCCACTCGTCCTGCTACGATATGTAGGCTCTCTGGCACCGGAATGAACTCCGCAAGGAACTCTCCTTTAATGAACGCGGCCTTAGCACGAGCAATCATTGCTGGATCTGCGTGTTCCAGCGTGACAGTGTTGTTGCACCAATTAGGCATCGTAGCTCTCCTCTCCAAGTTCTGTAATCTCTTCTTCTACCACAGTAATGCCAACGATGCGGAACCGTTGTGTCATATCGCTAACACCTAAGAACGCATCACCGAAGCTTTGGTTCTCTGCTAGGAACTCTAGCACATCTTCACGACTGGTGCCTTCCGGCACTTCGATCTCTTGTCGCAGGATAGTTGTTACATAGGCTTTCATATCAATCCTTCTTTGTTACTTGTACAGTGAGTAGACCCTTGATCAAGATCACAGCCGCCCAGGTCTCCATAGTGTAAGGAATGGCCAATACAGGGAACAGTGTGTTCAATGCCCAAATGGTTACAATGGGTCCAATGATGATCAAGAAGATCACAAAGGCAATCACAAAAAGGTACTTCATTTAGATCTCCAAAGAGTAAAAAGACACAGTAGGATCGATGCTGATCAGTTCCTCTACGCAACGCATCAGGTAGGCCTGCTTCTGGCGAACCTCTGCACCACGCAACTCGCCATCGCAGGTCAAGTTCTCTGGGCTAAGGTCTGCGTCTAGGCTGTTGGCAATGCTTTGACGATCTGCCTTGTTGAGCAGGCTCACTTGACGACCTTTGAAGATCGCGGCCCACTTGTTCTTCTGTGCCACATAGGCTTCGATAGTTTGAATGTTCATCTCTGCTCCTTGTTAGTGTATGTGTGTATTATAGCAGGTAATTTTGGTCTTGTCAACCAGGGGATGTCTGATCAGCGAACGCAGTTTTGATCCTGCCCTACCGTGCCGTCCACGGACTTGTCTGTCAGCCACATTACGAGCCAACTTGATCCGGCGTGCCTCGCCCTTGCGGGTCTGCTTTCGTGTAACCTAGTAGTGCCAGTCCGTCAACTGGTTACTCACTATCTAGGCCACCTACCGGAGTTGGTAACCCCTAATTACTTACTATGCTTCTATTATAGCAAGGTTTTACCATTTAGTCAACCTTGCTATAATAGCCCTACAATTTACTCTACTTCTTGGACTTCTGCTTCCAACTCGCCCATCATCATGCCAACATCTTCAGCATAGCCATTGAGTCCATATGCAAACATGAGCTCTGCGGCTTTGTCCAGCGCGGCCAATATTTCGTACATCTCTTTTGACATTGTTTGTTCCTTTGTTTGTTTCATGTTCTAATTATAGCAAGGTTTTACCATTCAGTCAACCAAAGGCTTTGTATAACCCTACTGCCATTGTGGCTAAAGCCGCAACGTTGACTGCCATCTGTGGCTTATTTGCCACACGGATCGTCCACGTTAGAAACAGCAAAGTTCCCACAGCAAAGGCCGCAATGTTCCAAACGTCCTTGTGATAGGCACTGCCCATGGTGTTGAGTACGTGCCCTGCTGTGATAAAGAAAGCCCCTGTCCATTGTAGTACTTCGTCTTTGTTAATATTGCTCATTGGCAGGCACCGCGTCATGTGCGTAGCTCAACTCTGTGAACTTACGGCTCAATGCATAGACCCGCCCTTGAGCATGGGTCATAGCCTGGTCAATGATGTCTTCGGCACACCCGTCACTAAGGACTTCGCGGGCATCTGTGTATAAGCATCCGCCGAGGAACTCTTCAGCCAACTCGAGTCCTTCGACCAGTACACGAACCCGGAGCATGAACCAGTCAAGATTCCCGCACTCGATGTCCTGGCATAGTTGTTTGACGTCATGCTCGCTATCGTCAAAGAGGTCACTGGGGTGTATGTCTTCATAGGTCTTGTCTACGATAATTGTGTAGCCGTCTCGTTCGTATTCAGCCAAAGTGTCGTAATAGCGTGTCATTATGCGAATTCCTTTTCAACCATTGTCAACATGTTAGCAGGCACTCTCCACAGACCCGTTGTAGTTGCCACTGTGACATACTTAATAGCGATCTTCTGTACAGTGCCCTGCATGGTACGCCCTGTCTTGGTGCTGGTGAACTCTACAGTGTCTCCCAGACGCAGGCTTCGCTTATTCATCTCTGTAAGACGTGCGCGAGCGAACTTGACTGCATCGATGATGCTGGACAGCTCGGTGTTAGTGAAGCCGCCTTGCAGGATGGCAGTGTTGATTTGCATGATGTTCATAGTGTGCTCCAGTGTGTGTAAGTGTTAATTATAACGTGATTTTACCAGTCTGTCAACCAATCATTCCTGCAACTCTTGGTCAATGTCAAACAATACTTCGTCGATCTGCTCGCAAAACTCATCAATGCCCACAGTCTCCGGATCGTAGAAGCTTCGGAACTTCAACAGGGCGTCTTTGAACTCTTGTGCCGCCCGCTCTACCTCTTTGAACTTTTGGTCAATCATATCAGCACTCCGGATCAAAGTCTGCCCACTCTTGGGCTTCGTCGGGCTGACCATCGTACTCGTCTTCTTCGTCTAAGATGTCGTTTGAGCGCATCATGTCCGCTACTTCGTCCTCGCTCATGTACGCAAGGCACATCTCAGCAACCATTTCGGCGCTGATCAAGCCCTCGTCCATCATTGCCAGCAGTTTGGTTGTCTGTGTACGCATATCAAGCTCCTTTGTTGTCTATGTGTGTATTATAGCACCCTTTCGGGTGCCTGTCAACCATTACATTGAGTGGAATCGCTCTGTGCTGGGATCGCAGGGTCCGCCACGGTCTTCTCTGCGGATCTCAACCTCTACGCCTGTTAGGCAGTTCTTCACTGTGATCAGCTGACGACCGTTGAAGGTAGCCACCTGTTTGATAAATGCCTTCTGCTGACGCTTGGGCATGAGGTTCAGCATCTCCTGTGCCATGCTGTTCAGGTAGCCCGACGTAAATGCCGCGCCCTGATCTGCGTACATCTGATCTAACTCTGCTTTGAGTGATCGTTGATTGTCTGTTGAAAACATCTTAGCTCCTTTTTAGTGTATGTGTGTATTATAGCAGGTTCTTAGCCTGCTGTCAAGTCACCGCGGACATCTGTGTTCAGCACGGGCTTGACCATTCTGCGGATCTCTACTTCGCGCTTGTGAGCTTCTGCCTTGCCGCGGATCACTTCGTGTACATAGACTTCGATCTCTGACTTGTCATTGAGCTTACGAAGTTCTGCACACAAGAGCCAGTTCTTGGTCTCTGTCTTAGCACGATAGAAGTGTTTGGCCGCACGTGACAGCACCGATTTGTTCACTGTACTTTCTGTCTTAGCAGTGACGCCGATGTAGTTCTTGCCATTGACCACGAGCTCATAGATGATATGATTGCGATCGACTCGCTTCTTACGGGCTACAGTTTCTTTGTTCATGTGTGTATTATAGCACGGTTTTACCACTCTGTCAACCAAAGACCCTGGACCCCGTAGGGTCGTTGTTTTTATGCAACACTGTGCTTTGCTTGCAAGTGAGCAATCTCTGCTTGCATTTTAGCAAGTTTTTCTTTTTCTAGCTTTGCAATAAATTTTACTTTTTTAGCTTCGATATCCCTGCGGAACTTTGCTGTACTTACATTAAGCATGTAAGCGGTTTGTCCGTAGCTTTGCATAGTGTTTTGCATAGTGTATACTTTAGCACGAGCGGCAGACATAGCGTATGCGTTAACTGTATTAGCGTATTGACCCATTTTTAACTCCTTTTTAGTGTATGTGTGTATTGTAGCAAACTTTTAGCAGACTGTCAACTCCTATCAGTAAAGACCCTACAACAAGCAGGGTCTTTACAGTGTTGCTCAACTGCAACAGAATTTATTAGCATTAATTAATGCATTATCTTCAATATACTTTAGCACAGTAAAAAAATGCTCTCTGGGTGAGGTATCTTGTAGCATAATGCTATTATGTAATACACCAGCATCTAATGTACTATTAAACACACTTAATGCTGAGACATTATGTGCAATATCTCCCACTAGCATATTATAATAGCCCATGTCTGCATCCTCACACACATAAGAGGGATGCGAGACACTGCATATTAATGGCAACATTAATTTATTAATAGCTAGAGCATGAGACTTAGTAACTTTACGCATTGTATATTTCCTTTAAACAAGTGTGTATTGTAACACGGTTTTACCATAGTGTCAAGTCCTTACAAGCCGTGTGTGTATAAACTGCCACACTTCCGGCACTCCAATGTCCCGCCAAACCTTGTGTGTATAAACTGCCACATTTGACAGAGAGCCCAAACTGCGCTATAATACACGCATACACTAAAAAGGAGCTCCCATGTTAAGCAATGCATTTAATACACTAGCTAAAGCTAAACTAGTATATAACAAAAAAAGAGAACTGTATAAACTAGTTGTCGCTTTTAATGTACATACTAAGCAAAAGGATAATGGAGATATTGTGCATATATTCCCAACACAAGCAAAATGCGCTTATGTTAGCGGAGATATTATATATGAGGAACTACAAGCAGAAGTTAATCGCTTAACAGAAACTGCTAAAAAGCAATTGCGTACTAATAATATCGAATTTGTTTAATCATTAACACTGTATAATATTAACAATGCATAAGAGATAATCCAATAAGAAAATAGGGATAATGCTATTACGCATTATCCCTATCGTCAGTTCTATATATACGCAGGTGTCGTTATATAGACCCCGCCAACTTATTCCTACTATCTCTCGATAATGAGCCCTAACCACTAGAAGTAATTGGTTATTGGTTTGGCGCAGTAACGGTTCGTTTACAACTAGCCTCAACTATACGCTGAGATCCCAGACTTCTAGCTCCTGATCTCTTTGTATAGCATATATCCTGCATCCTCGGGTTTAAAATTTTGGTGGGCCGTCTGTGAGTCGAACACAGCACCAATGGATTATGAGTCCACTGCTCTAACCAACATGAGCTAACGGCCCTATACTACAGTATATACTTATTATACACTGATCCTGGACTTTGGGCAAGTGAAATCCTGGTAGATATTGTGGCAAAAATGTCACAGAATCTATGAATATTTGGCAGATTTTGGCAGATTTTTGGCCACTTTGAGCACCGTTTCCTAGGATTTTTATAGTAGAAATTGCGAGACCACAGTGGGGATGAGGGGTAATAGTCAAATGGTTTTCCACTTCCCTCTCCACATTTCTCACAGTCCCCTCCCAGTTCTCTCCCCATTTTCCCACGGGCTCACACTGCTTTCAGTTCAGATGTTCCCACCTCTGAACTGCGAGCCGACGCAGTGCTCAGACCGCACAGCGGGGTATTTGTCAATAGTGCATACTGTGTACATAGTGTAGTCACTGTAGTCTACTGTGATTATGTGCTTGGTGCTACAGCGGGGTATTTGTAGACCACTGTAGGCTACAGCGGGGTATTCTATACTGTATGGTCTATACAGTCATAGTTCTCTGGTTAAAAAATTCTTGCTGTTATGCTTCGCATCTAGTATACTTGTAGGTATAATGTCAAGAAGAATACATTCAAGTCACAGAGGTCCCGATATATGGATTGTTGCGGATACTAGCATACAGAAGCTTGTACATGCTAGTCCTCAAAGTCAATGGCGCAGTCTAGGCTATGACTTTTACTGGTTAGATCCCAAACTGTATCTGTTATTGTTACTGAAAATCTCTTAGATAAACCAAGTGACTATGCTCAAGCGTGTGCCCTGAGTCACAGGCATGATCTGATGTGGATACATAAATGTACTGGGAAACATTATACAGCTACCTTTGGGTAGTTTGTAGCGGATTTGATCATTGAAAAAGCTGAACTCACCGCCCTCGTAGTCATCATTGAGTATCCAACTACAGCTCACTGCTCGGGGTTGCTGTGTGTAGCTGTCCACATGTTCTATGTAAAACTGCCCGGTTTCATATCTCAGTATTTCATAGCCCGTGTCGTTGCTGATCTGGGCCAAGGGAAAGCGCATATTGTAGGCTGTGATTGCTGAACTAGCTGACTTGAACACTGCTTGATCTAACTGAGATCTCAACTCAGAGTTCTTGTGCTCTATGACCCCGGGCTGACTCATGCTTATGACGTCACAGTTGCGAGTACTTCGGTCTATGACATTGTGTGAGCCCACTTTGGTGGCCTGCCACTCGTCGCTGTGCAGATATTCGCCCAGGAGTGCATCTATAACATCGAGACTCAGGATATCTTCAAAAACCTGTATATAAGCTTCTAAGGCTGTGTTCTTGTCCTCTAGCATTAATAGCTCTTTTCTTCTATGATCGTTGAACCCGCTAGCACATTTATGGCACGTTTTAGAGCCGCACGTTGATCGTTTTTCAAGTAGACACTGCGAGCGGCTTCAGTGAATTCTGGGCCAAAATCCTGTGTGCTTTCACAGTGTCGTTTGAAGTTTTCAATGTCCCAAAGCTCTGCATTTATCGCTTTTAGATCTGACCTAAGCAGGGCTTCTGTGTTCTTGAGATCCAAGCCTTCAAGTATGCTGGTTAAATGGCCTAGTTCCAGGGCTATGTTAGTGAGTTTAGCGGCTTCGTTGATGCGATCCAGTTTGATTTCCAATATGGTAATCTTATCCACTAGCTCGCCCACTGATATGGGTGCAGAAACCAACATCTTAGCTGGCCCTGAATATAGAAGCATGGGCTTTGAGATCTGGGTTGTGCAACCAAGTCCAATCACCTAGCAGTGTGGGAGTCAACTGTATGTGATGCTGAGGTATAAAGTAGCGTTCTGGACCCTGGACGTTTAACCCATCAACTAGGTTGGCCATCACTGAGTCCGTCATGATTAGGGCTTCTGCACCCTCAATGACTGTGAGCCATTCAAAGATTGATCCTTCCTGTGTGATAGGTATGGTCATCCAACCCTCGGGTATCATGCTGGCATCAATACGCACAGTCTGCTCGCTACTGCTTAGGTGTGTGACCACATAGGGTGGGTGGTCAGTGCCCACCATGCGCTCAAACATACGGGCTTCAGCTTCGTAGTCCCGGCTAATACACTCTGTTAAACGTAGTTTGTCTGTGAATGGCAGGCCTGCGGCTATGTACTTGTAGCGATCAAAGGCCACGTGTTGGAACCAAGGTACTTCGGTGAACTCAGGGTGTCCTGTCAGTGCTTGATACAAGCATAGAGTTTGATCACAGCCCAATTGCTGTAACAATGTCATTGGTGTGTCAAAGAAGAATGCCCCAGCATCACGCTGTAGGGGAATCCATGTGACCCAGGGCACATACTTGCTGAGTTGGTTGACCCACTGTTCTTCCACGGGCCAAAACACTTCCATGTTTTCTTCTTGATGATAGTGCAGGGCTATGGGCAGGGCTATGACTATGTCGCCCAGCCCTCGGCTTTGAATTATTCCTAGTTTTTTACGCATACTTGTTCCTTTAGATATCGTATCATTATATACGTATTTAACGTCTAGTACAATGGCCTTAGAGAAAAAGGGCTAAATACCCTACTGAGACCCAAACCCAAATATGGCAATAATTATATACGACCCTAATGATCCTAGCACTGGAGGTAGAGCCAGCACTGCCTTTGATCGAGTAAACTTCTATCCAGGCACAGATCTCACGGGTGCTCAAATAGAAAACACCACGATCACAGCCAACTGGACCTTGAGCTCCAGCTTTCCCACTCCCGTCAGCGGAACGATGACGTTTTACGGATATAATCACTGTACACCTAGTCCAATAACAGCTATACCAATTAACTTTGCCGCAACTACCACAGGAGTTGAACTTACCTATGCCAGTGTACAGTTTACCATGAGCTTTCCTGGACAGGCTGCGAGTTATACTCCGGGTACTACCTATGCTGGTTGGACACTATTATATCGCATAGACTTCAACAGCCCATATTCTGGCAACAATGAAGTGGTATATGGGCAAACTGATGGACGTATTCTAACACAGGAAGAATACGCGGCCTATATAAATGGTAATACAGGTGTGGTAGCCGCCGAGCCGCCTGTGGCCAATGTAGCCTCAGCCTTTAAGGTCCTACTGATTGCCAATCAACGACTACGTATTAATGTTCCCACAGATTTCCAACCTGTTGCGGCCGCAGGCGGTACAGCTCCTTATACATACTCAATAATCAGCGGCACATTACCCACTGGTCTAACCTTAAATAGCGCCACTGGATCAATTAGCGGAACCCCTACAGTCGCAGGCACCGAAGTAGTGTTGGTTATGCGGGCTGTTGACAGCGCGGGTGCTAGCGGAAACCAAACATTTACAGTCAGTGTTGATTTGCCCAGCAGTATTATTCCTTTGGAAGCATATAACAGCATACAGGCCAAGATCAGTGACATACTAGGTCTAGGAAACAATGGCTACGGTTTTGGCGGAATTAACAGTCGCCCTGCAAGTCGTAGAAATAGAATTACACGCACACAGTGGAATAGGTTAATCACTGATATTAACTATGCTCATATACATGTTACCAACACTTCAACAACTACCCTTACACCCTTGGTAGGTACTCCAATTACCATTGGTATGCATAATACTCTATCCAATACTATAAATTGGCTAGACGCACACCGATATGAATGCCACCCTAATCAATATCTATACAGTAATAACAGCTACATTGACATTGGCTACGGGACCAGTACTAGAACCGCGGTATGGAGTCGTGAAATCAGTCACAAGGTTAGGGTAGATTTTCCTACCAATAAAATGGCCCGTTATTTCTTTAACACAGGCGGCCAGCTAACTTGGTTTCCCTATTACAATACCACAGCACAAGGCAATGATTTAGATGTAGCCTGGGCCCAGTTTGCAGATTATCTTTATGACAATGGTAATTGGAAATATACCAGAGACAACTTCCTTAATGCAGGAACAACTACTACATCAACTACATACAGCAGTGGTACGCTGAGTGTGAACATACTAGCGGTGCGCGACAACAGTGATGTTAGTCTGTCCAAACGTATTGATCTAACAGCTACATTCCGTAATGACGGTGTGGCAGATCTATTAGTAGATCCTATATCAGGATATTGGAACTACGGTCCTTGGGAATACTATGCCAGTGCTCCTAACACAAATCACATATCCGGATCTCAGAGTGTGGCAGGCTGTTATTCAGCACAGGGCGGTTTCTCACTGGATAGAGTGCAGGGCAATGTTTGGCTATATATGGGGGTATGGCCCACAGACCCCCCAAACTGCCAAACCTGTAATTGGGAGTGGTTGGCATTTAACGGCAATGGCCTGATAGGTAGTGCTCAGACTGAAAGTAACCTGTATAGATATCAGAATAACCTAAGACCATTTTGGACCATGGTTGGTTCTGTGAATTTAACTGCGTTAACTACTAGTCAGGTAGTTGATTATCAGATACCTAGTGGTGTTAATGGTCCATATTCACGTGTCGCCTACACATATAGAATTACCAAAACCAGTGCTACTTCAATGAGCATTAGGACTTATCCTACGGCATGGGGTACTGGAGACAACGGATCGAGTATTAGTATATACAATTGGTGGAGCAATATGCAATTATTATGGGGCGGCACACCTCCTACCTATGACGGTGATGGTAATATGCTCACTGACTGGACCTTGGGTACAGGTACATTTACTTGGACATAATTACCGGTAAATATTAATATGACTACAAAAACATGCACCTGTGAAAATGAAGCAGAGATCCTATACAAAATGTACAAGTATCTAGGCACCTTACAGGATATTCAATTTACCGGTAAAAGTAGTTGCTGTACCGACGAAGAAGTTACAGTTACTATCATTGAACATACTGTGACTATAGTATATGCAGATGGTACAATTTCTAGATACAGAGACGAGGCATTTAATTAATGGCATATCCTCCAATTACCTATACAATATATAATAACAGTAGTACAGCAGCCACAGTCACGGGCTTTGCATTTACTACTACCGCCAGTATCTATCATAGATCTACTTTAACTAACTTTGGGGTTCCTGGTATATTTTTAGGTACAACTACTGCTACTAATACAACTATACAGCCTAACAGTTCAACTAACTTTACTTCTTGGTATGGTACCAATACCGCAGTGTTTGGAGTATATACAGGTACCGTGGCTATAAGTGCGTCTTTGCGTGGTATATCAAATCCAATGACTGTGACCAACACAGTGATTATTTCTCAACTGCCTGTGCCCGATCCTACCAAATATGTTATTGGTGGTCCTGGCACCGGTGGAGGTGGTGGAGGAGGTGGAGGTGGCGGATGGGATATTATTCCCTTACTGATTATCCTTAGTGTAATTTCCGAATGCTTTACTGCTGATACCCTAGTTGACATGGCCGACGGAACTACAAAACGTATAGTAGATGTACAAGAGGGTGAACAAGTTTATAATCATAACCGTAGTGCCGTTAACACAGTGACATTCACTGAATATGACACAGATGATACATATCGAGCCTTGTATTCACCCACACCTGAATATGCGCCATTTGCCACAGTTAATCATCCTTTGATTATCAATGGAGAAATGTATGCAGTATATCCAGAAATAAATTATCAAATGTATCCTTGGCTGGGTAAGAACAAGTTATTAACTCCTGATAAGGTAATACCTGCAAGCGGTCAACGTGTTTATAGTCTATGGGTTGATGGTGATCATACATTTAGAGTCAACGGATATGGAACACATAGTATATTTGGTGATGGCGGCGGTCTTCTTGAAGGTTACAGAAAACAATTATTGACCAAAGACGAAGTGTTGGCAATTAGACGCTTGTTCATTGAAAATGGAAATAATGCAGTCTATGGTGGATACCTGTATAATATATTTCTAGGCTGGATGAACATAAATGCAATAAACAAGATAAATGCAAAGGTATTCAAAGTAGGATCGTCCCCGACAATACAAAAAGTTTCTATGAGTTTATTAAAACTATTAGGTATTGTTGTCCTTCCAGTACTTAAATTAAAACAGATGATAAGGAACAAAAATGTTTAGTTATACCCCAGAACAAGTAGTTGAAAAAATTAGACTACTGACCTACGAAGAAAAAATGTTATTATTGACTGGTGTTTCGATACCAGCGGCCGACTTATTAATAAAAATGTTTCCAGATGATATTTTTATTCAATGGTTTGTAGAATTAAGAAAAGAATTTTCACACAAATAAAGGAGATTAATATGTTTAATAGAGTGACATTAGATGAAAAAAGAAGATATGCGGCCACTGGACAATTAAGATAATATGCCAATATCACAGGTTGTAAATTTACCATTAGGCAGTGCATTTGGATTCAAGCGGGCTAAGAATCCTGCCAATCCCTTGCAAGCCGGTGCACCGTTACCTATACAAGAAACTATTAAAGAAATGGATTCTTTAATAACCATTGTAGGAACTAGAGCAAATAGAGATTCAAAAATTATTTCTGTTAGCACTCCTGATGATTTTATATTTCCAGCCGGACAAACATCCACTAATACATTACTTGCTTTACATCCTACATATTATAACGACTACTTAAAATCATGGACTGAAGGATATAAGAAAACAATAACAATAACAAATCTCGGTAATGCTGACGTTGTGATGTTTCCTAATCCTCCATATAGACCTTTGTTTTCTGCACCAGAAACTCCGGGAGTATTTCCTGTGCTACATTCAGTAGGTGGAACTGATACTAGATTTATTAATGGTGTTGCTTCACTTAATTCTTATACACTAGGAATAGGACAAACTACCAATGTAGAAATTGCATATTATGGCACTGACACCGGAGACTTTTCGAGTCTGGTTAGTATTGAATCAAATGCAGGTTCCGGACCAGTAACAGTATATACTTCACAGTTAGTAGGAGTAGAGACCTATGACTTTAATTTAAGCACTACTACTGTGATTACAACAACCACAGTATTAGGTCAGCAGGCAATCACAAATATTACAATTACTCCTATTCGAAACGGATTCTATGATCCAGAATATTCAGCACCATATACTACATCTATCGTTGGTAATGCAGGATGGTCGATAAGGCCAGGAATAAATGAATTTACGCTGATATTTGATCCTGACCTACAACAAAATACCACAGGTACATATTATTCTACAGTAACCGTAACTTCTAATTATATCAGTCATGACATTGTTAATACTGCTTATATAAACATTGACTATAGAAATTATAAAACACAGGCACAGTGGATTAGTGCGGCAGCTCCTTATAATGCTGTTGTTGGTATAAGTCTGGATCAAGAGTTAGTTGTTGACTCCACAGGTGCGGCAAATACATCAACTGTGTTAACCATTGCATTGGGCACAGGCGGCGATGGAACACCGCAGTATGGCTATGGCGGAGCACCATTTGCAGAACTTAGAGATTTAATCTATGATGCGGCAACCATTGATCAACCTTATCCGTATTGGGCCAATGTATACAGTTTCGTGTTAAGCAATACAGCAACTTCGTATATAAGCGGAGCATTAGACGAAAACGGAAACTCGTTGTATCAAGTTAAATCTACAGAAGGATTTAATTACGCGGATTATTTTGGATTTGAACAAAGTCAAGGATCTATATTTTTAGTGGAACATGACGGCGGCGGCAATATTACTATTGAAATAAACAATCTAAGAGAAACATCTGGTGATACTGAGTTTGACACAACATTGCAAAATATAACCAAAGCATTTTATTATTATTCTAATGTTGAAAATCCTCCAAGATATTATCAACTTGAAGCACCAGTGGTTGACGGTTCGTTAACTCATTTGTTTAGGGGATTCATATCAACATATGATCCAATCACAGGCAAACCAACATTCTCAGTAGATGTAACTACTGTTCCTATTCCAACAGCATAATATATTTTGATTGATTAACTACTAAGATAATTAGTAGTATGTTCGATAGAATACATCAAATACCAACTGAAAGAGTATCCCAAGTAGATTGGCTTGGCAACGATCTTTATTACGATCTACAATTATATGAGCTAGGTGCAGGCCATTTAGAGTTTTATGTGGTAAATCCAAATAATGATTATCCCGAACAATGGCGTGTTGATCTTAAGTATTATGTGGAAGAAGTACCTAACACTAGAAAATGCATAGTAGTAACTTACAACAACGATTGGATAGTTAAAATATTTAAAGATGGATGGTATCCTTATCATGGATATGAAACAGTTGAAATTATCAAAACTGAACTAGCGTGGACACGTAATCCAGATATTGATAAACTAATAACCTATGAAGATGATCCGTTTGGCTCATTTAATCCCAGCAAGTGGGATAGAGATTACAAACTAGTTTGGTACATGGACGAGAGATTCAATCCTTTAGAAGATAAAGTATGGGCTTTTAGTTGCCAACCAATAGGCAAAGAGATACTTGGCACAAAAGATATGGGATATGTTGTACCCGATGTAGCTGTGCAGTTTAATGATCACTTACCTGACCTAGGCGTTGATGCAAATGATTGTTGTCCCGCTTTTTATGACCTAGCACATGAATGTGCCTACGAGTTGGATCCTATACATCAAACAAACAATGAAAGACTTTGGGTTGTTAAGTTTACTCCTATGTGGCGTAAACCTAAAGAGTGGAAGTGGCTAGGGATCGTAACTCCGGAACTCACAATCGTGTTTAATCCTGAACTGCCAGAATTAGACTACGATTTAGAATATCTGATACCTTGGCATGATTTTGCATTTGAGCATGTATGGATGCTAGATAGAAAACATTTAGCTAACGGTAAAGATGATATATGGGCGTTTACTATTCAAGTATCTAACGAACTAGATGGAAGTAAGATTATTGATTATATTAGCCCTACCTTTAAAGTAACACTTAATCCAGTTCTTCCTGATTTAAAATATGATATTGATTATGCGGTGCCATGGTACGATTTAGGGTATGAACAAGTTTGGATGTTAGATAATAATCATTTAAAACATGGTGAAGAAGAAATATGGGCGTTAACTGCTAGTGCGGTTAAAGAACCAATTGGATCTAAATTTATTGACTATGTTAGCCCTAGTTCTAAATTTAAAATTAATCCTGCACTAAAAGGTTTCAATTTTAACACAGATCATTTGCCCGCTTGGTATGACCTAGGTTATGAACACATTTGGATGTTAGATTCTGACTATCAACAATTTGATAAATCTATGTGGGCAGTGAAGCAAACCTATGTTAATAAAACTAAAGGTTCAAAACAGGTAGAAGCACTTGAGCCCGACCAATTCATAGAGTTCAATCTAGCATTGACAAATTTATATATTGAGATAGAATATAAAATACCTGTCCATGATCGAATGTATGAGCATATTTGGTATACAATGATTAATGGCGAACAGGTATGGTCTGCAAAACTTAGGGCTGTTAAAAAACCTACTGGCATTAAAGAAATGGGAATGATTGAACCTATAATACCTAGGCAATTAGATGTAGTCTTTATTTCCTATAAGGAGCCTAATGCAGAAGAAAACTGGCAACGCCTACTAACCTTTGCTCCAAATGCTAAAAGGATTGCTGGAGTAACGGGTATATTAAATGCACACAAAGCCGCAGCCAAATTAGCAACAACGGATATGTTTTATGTAGTAGACGGTGATGCATGGTTAGTCGACAATTGGACATTTGACTTCCAACCCAGTTTATATGACAGAGATTGTGTTTATGTTTGGAACAGTATTAATCCTATTAATAGCTTGACATACGGCTACGGAGGTGTTAAACTATTTCCTACATCCCTATTAAAAAGAACTACTAAATGGGGTACAGACCTTACTACGTCTGTTAGTAATAAATTTAAAATAATAGATCAGATTAGTAATGAAACAAGATTTAATGCGTCGGAGTTTGATACCTGGAGAAGTGCATTTAGAGAGTGTGCTAAACTTGCTGTTAAAACAGACAATGAATCTAAACATAGGTTATCAAAATGGTTAACAATTAATATGGATGCGGACTTTACAGATTGGGCAAAGAAGGGTGCAATGCAGGGTAGAGACTATGCTCTTAAAAATCCTACTATTAATCGTGTTAATGATTATGAATGGTTAGAACAACAATTTAAAACTATAAATGAGTGACGATAAAACAAACATCCGAGGCAACGAGATACTTACGGTTAAGGGTAAGAATGCTACAAAATACTTTGTTGATACACAGGATATCTATACTAAACTAAATGCAGTTAGCCCTAGCTTCTGTTTAGCTAAATGGTTTAATGTTAGTATACATATCCCCACAGGGCAGACACACAGTTGCTATCATCCCAACAGTCATCATATTCCATTAAAGGAAATAAAGATAGATGTTAGTGCATTACATAATACTTCTTACAAAAAAGAGCAACGTGCTTTGATGATCAAAGGAGATAGACCTAGTGAATGCCACTTCTGTTGGGAAATAGAAGATAGTGGAAATCAACTCAGCGACCGTGCTTATCGTAGTAAGGATGTTTGGGAAGAAGGTATTATACAAGAAGCCCTTGAGCTAGGGTCAACAGGTAATGCCAGCCCTCGGTATGTTGAAGTAAATTTTAACCAAGCCTGTAATCTCAAATGTAGATATTGCAGTCCACACCTAAGCACAGAGTGGATGAAGGACATTGAGCGTAACGGTGCATACATATTAACTGATCGTTGGCACAATGACCTAAGCTGGATGACTGACAACAATGTGTGGCCCAACAACAGTCCCGACAATCCTTACTTACTGGCCTTTTGGGAGTGGTTTCCTAAAGTATATCCTACATTAAAAACGTTCCGTATGACTGGTGGTGAGCCACTAATGGATAAGAGTACGTTTAAGGTATTTGACTATGTCAAACAGAATCCCAGTAAACAATTGCACCTAAGCATTACTAGCAATTGTTGTCCGCCTGGCAATCAATGGGCCAAGTTCATGACCAGCTTAGAAGAATTAACCAATCCAGGATCCATTGATCACTTTATGTTGTTCTGTAGTTTAGATAGCTGGGGACCACAGGCTGAATATATCCGTACAGGCCTGCATTTTGATACATTGTACAAAAACATCAAAGAATTCTTAGTCAAAGGCAATGACAAACACAGCATGTCTTTTATTTGCACATTCAATTTATTAAGCTATCCTGGTTGGATGACATATATTCAAAATATTCTTAAACTTAGACAAGAGTTTAACAAAACACGACAGCTGATTTGGTTTGATGTTCCACAATTACATTACCCGGAGTGGCTTAACCCAAAACTAATGCCGGAGATGGTTACTGTCTTAGAAGATAGTATTAAGTTCATGGAAGCTAACAAAGAAACAATGGAAACAGCATTCAAAGGATTCAAAGATTATGAAATTAGTAAAGTACAACGCCTTGTTGATTGGATTAAGAGTCCTGTAGAATTTGATAGAGACGCGGCAATACGAAACTTCCTAGCATTTATTGAAGAGGGCGATCGTAGAAACCAAACTAATTTTTTAGAAACTTTCCCAGAGTTAAATACATTCTGGACACAATGTAAGGAAACACATGGCTGATGATCATAGAGTACAATTTGTAAAAAATGTTAGAGATAGATTAAATGCAGTAAGCCCTAGCTTCTGCACACAAAAGTGGTTACATGAAACCCTGTATCTACACACCGGAGACAACCATAGTTGTTATCATCCTCGACCACAACACATTCCTTTAGACGAGATTGCCGCAGACCCCAGCGCATTACATAATACAAAATGGAAAAAAGAACAACGTAAAAAAATGTTAGAGGGCGAGCGTCCAGACGAGTGTTACTATTGTTGGAACATTGAAGATCTAGAAGGCGATCACCTAAGCGACCGTATGTTGCACAGTAGCAGTGACTATGCTGAACCTTTAATTGAAAAACTAGCAGAACTTCCTTGGGATCAAAACATTAATCCAAAATATTTGGAAGTCAGCTTTGGTAATAACTGCAATTTCCGTTGTGGCTATTGCTGTCCACAGTCTAGTACGCAATGGGTCAATGAGATCAAAGAATATGGTAACTATGATTTAACCTACAATCAATATGGTATAGAGTTCTTAGACAACGGCACATATTATACAGCCAAAGAACAAAATCCCTACATTGATGCGTTTTGGAAATGGTGGCCAAGTCTTAAAGAAGATCTGCACACACTACGCATTACTGGCGGTGAACCATTGATGAATCCAGCGGCCATGCACTTCTTTGACCTGCTAGAAGACGAACCAGCTCCTAATCTAGAAATTACATTAAACAGTAATCTAGGTGTTGCCTACGGTAAAATTGATAGACTGTTAGCTCGTGTTAAAAGCCTACTAGACCAAAAGAAGATCCGTAAGTTTAGTTTCTTTACTAGTATCGATAGTTGGGGCGAGCAAGCAGAGTATATGCGTACAGGTTTAGAATGTAGCCATTGGGAACGTAACGCTAAAGCCGTTATGGATACAGGTGCTACAGTTAATCTAATGTGTACATTTAATGTTCTATGTGTTACTAATTTCCAACAGCTATTAGAAAAAGTAATTGAATGGCGCAAGGAACGTGGTATGAAGTGTGTGGCATTTGATACACCTTACCTAAAAGAACCACCACACTGGATGATTAAAATCCTTACACCAGACTTTATTCCTTATATGGATAATACTTTAAAGTTTATTCAAGACAATCCAGAATGGTTTACTGGTGTTGAATATGAAAAGTTTAAACGTGTGACAAACTTTATGAAAGAGCATGATATCAGCGAAGATAAGATTCGTGCAGGTCGTAGAGACTTTTATGTATTCTTTACTGAAAACGATAAACGCACAGGTACAGCCCTGCTAAAGACATTTCCTGAATACGCTGAGTTCTATGCCCTGTGCAAAGATATATATGAAAACTATAAAAAATAGATTTTTTGCATTTGGATGTAGTTATACTCTATATAAATGGCCAACCTGGGCAGATATTATAGGACAGTCATATAACAACAATTATTATAATTATGGAATGTCTGGTGCAGGAAACATATACATTTTTAATATGCTTATGCAAGCAGATCAAATACATAAAATTACCAAAAATGATTTAGTAATTATTCAATGGTCTAGCATATTAAGAGAAGATAGGTACATAGATAAAAAATGGATTACTAAGGGTGGATTACCTAATTATTATCCTGCAGAATATATTAAAAATTATTTTGATATGCGAGGATTTTTTATTAGAGATATTGCGATGATCAAGGCCGCTAAAGATCTTCTAGAAAAAATAGGTTGCAAATTTTATTTTATATCAATGTGTGGTGTGGGATTATCGTTAAATATTAATCTCGATGATACACAATTTGAACTTAGCAAAACATCTTCTGATGTAATAGATCTGTATAAAGATGTATTAGAAACTATTCAACCTAGTTTTTATTCTGTTCTAGGACAAGTACCTAAACCTTTCCTTTTAACAAATTATGTTACACTAAATGATTCTCATAGAGTACCATCGGATCATTTAGTTTATATTAAACAAGTATTGCCAGAATTTGCTCCGCTGGACGATAAATTTGTTAAATCTGCTGATTCTCAGATTAGAGAAGTATATTCAGCAGTAGGAAAAGTTACGTTTGAAGATTATCCTTGGAGAGGGATTAATAGAGGAATTAGATATAAAACATTATGATAACTGAACAAAATGAACACTCATGGTGTGTCAATGCTTTCCATGGCATGAGCGCCAACAATGATGGTAGCACTAAGATGTGCTGTATGATATCCAAAGAGTATCGCAGAATGGGCTCTACTGATTATTCAATTGGTAAAGTTTCTATACAAAATAATTTTGACAATCCTTTGGCTGTTTCAATTAGAGAAAATCTTGACAATGGTATACGTGATGAAGCCTGCACTAACTGTTGGCAAGAAGAAGAAGGTGGCCGTAAGAGCAAACGTATGCGAGATAACGAAAGATATCTACATGAGTTACAGTGGCAAGAGCGCACTCCCTATTCAGGCCTTGCCAAGTTGGAATTAAACCTAGGAAACACCTGCAATATCAAATGTCGTACTTGCCATCCTACTATTAGCAGTCAGTGGATGAAGGAAGCCTACGATTTAGATCATAGCACATCAAAGACCTACAAAGAATACTCTGTGATGATGAAACCATTTCATCAACAGTATGATGACGAGAGTCCTTTTTGGGACGACCTAATTGATAACCTTAGCACTATTAAACAGTTTGACTTTTATGGTGGCGAGCCTTTCCTAAGTAAGAAGATGTGGGAAGTATTAAAGATATGTGTTGATCGTGGATATGCCAAAGACATTGAACTACACTATAATACCAACGGAACAACTTGGCCGGATGCTACAGAACTTTGGAAGAACTTTAAAAGTGTGAATCTAAGTTTTAGCATAGACGGCACAGAAGACCAGTTTGAGTATATGCGTCACCTAGCTATTTGGAATGAGGTACGTGTTAACATGGGCAAGGCTTTAGACTTTAAAAAGACCTATGGCAATCTAAGCCTGAGCTGGTGTGTTACACTCAGTACAGCTAACATTTATTATCTTCCAGAGATTATTGATGCCTACTATAAAGAATTTACAGACTTTGGTCTATACCTTAATCTAGTACACGGACCTGAGCATTATAATATAAGTTATATTCCAAAAGGTATCAAAGAAAAGATTATTGCTAAGTTAGAGTCCATTAACAAGGATTACACTCATGCATGGTACCAGCTACCTGGCATCATTGGATTCATACAAAATGGTACTCCTAATTTAAAGATATGGAAAACCTTCTTAGAAACAATTAAAAAACATGATGTTTATAGAGAGCAGGACTTTTTTAAAACATTTAAAGAATATGGAGAACTAATCAATGACAGCATTTTGGAATAAACACGAACTAAGTCAAATGCACATTGAGCTAACCAACGGCTGTAATGCGGCTTGCCCGATGTGTGTTAGGTTTCATAATAACAGTCCGTTAACTCGTCCTGACTTAGAGATAGGACAGATTACTATTGATAAGTTTAAGAAATACTTTCCTCCTCATATACTTCAAAAATGTAATTTAATATTATTCTGTGGAGTTCACGGAGATCCGTGCGTGGCTAGAGACACATTAGAAATCTGCGAATATATCATGCAGTCATCTAGCAAGACTGCTGTTCGTATGAATACCAATGGAGGTATGCGTAAGCCCGATTGGTGGAAGAAACTAGGAGAGTTGTTCTCTAAAAGAAACAAAGAGTCTGGATTTAATTATTGGCAAGTAACATTTAGTATTGATGGCCTAGAAGATACTAACCACATATATAGACGCAATGTTAATTGGAAAAACTTAAAAGATAACTTTACAGCATTTATATCTGCGGGGGGTCTTGCCAATTGGGACTATTTGATTTTTAAACATAACGAACATCAAATTGAAGAAGCAAAATATCTTGCAGAACAATTTGGTTTCCACGAGTTTGTACCTAAGAAAGCGTTAGGTGTAGACAATGGTAGAGAACTAACACCTATGGGTGTATTGAATAAAGAAGGTAAGGTAGAGTATGTTATTGAAGCCCCCACAGATCCAAAAAACAGGAACTTAGAAAATCCACAAGGCAGTTTTTCAGATACATTAACTTACTATCCTTTTGACCCTGCAGATTATCGTAAGGCTAAAGAAACTAAATCAACATTAAACCATTTTCAAGAACAGGTTAACACAGTTTATGAAGATAGAATATTAAACGAAGATAACTCTAAGTACGATAAGTGCGAGATTAAATGCAAATCTAAAATGGGCAAGTGGGGCAAGGAAATATTTGTAGATCAATCTGGTAGAGTAATGCCTTGCTGTTATATTGGTACACACCTTAACGGAGTGTACACGGACACTAGAACATTGCAGTTACATAAACATATGAATGACTACGACTGGGACCATTTTAGTTTGGAAAAACATACTTTAGAAGAAATATTAGATGCAGAGCATCTGGACAGAGTATTTGCTGATTCTTGGACCAAAGAATCTGTAGCAAAAGGTAAATTATCATATTGTGCAGATACTTGCGGTCAAGTATCTAGTATTGATAAGATATTTTCACATGAATTAAATGATGGAAACTCTACATTTAAAAAAGTTAAATGAAGAAAAATATAATAGGAAATAACAATGAATGAAACTACATTTTGTGCTTACCCTTTTAACACGCTGTTTCTAGGTGCGGATGGTGATATTAAACCATGCTGTTCTTCTGGCGCACGATTGGGCAACATTAATGAACTAACAGTAGATGAGATTGTACATGGAAAAATGCTCACTGAGATTCGACAGTCTATTGTTGAAGGCAAATGGCATCCAAGCTGTGATCAATGTGAAAGGTTAGAACAATACGGTGCCCGCACAGAACGTACAGGTGTATTGCACAAGTTTGGAGAGTTTAAAGACGCAACCAAAGATACATTTAAACTGCAAAAGTTAGATCTAAGATGGAGCAATACCTGTAATCTATCTTGTAACTATTGCTATGAGTATTTTAGTTCTAAATGGGCTACACTTAAAGGCATTAAAGTTAACGCTAACAAAGCATCAGCAGAAGATTCGATGTTTACATTAATTGAACGTTCAAAAGATACTATCGAAGAGTTGTACCTATTAGGTGGCGAGCCCTTGTTGCAGAAACAGAACAACCACTTGCTGGATTTGATGCACGATAAGAGGTATTATATATTAACTAACCTATCAGTTGATGTTCCAAATAATCCAATTGCTAAAAAATTGTTAGCTAATAAGAATGTATCCTGGGGTGTTAGTTTTGAAAACATCGGAGATAAGTTTGAATATGTACGGCACGGTGCAGATTGGAAAACACTAACTGCTAACCTACAGTATGTTAAAGATACTAATCCAAAAGAAATAAATGCACACCCGTTGTATTGTGCATATTCTGCATTTGACTTATGCGAATATTATGATTTCTTAACAAGCAATGATATTTTTACTCAATCATATTGGTGTGTGATACAAAATATTCCCGGTCTAAATGTTTTTACATTACCAGATGGATTAAAAATTAAAGCTCTTGATGAACTTGATCGATGCATATCAAAATTTAAAAACACTCGATTTGACATGTCAGCTCTTGAAGAAATTAGAAAAAACCTGTACAATTCACTAATAACTAGCAGACCAGATGAAGCTCCGGAGGGTATTATTGATGCAAATTACAGAGATCGAACTTCGTTTTTAATGTGGATAGATACTGTTGAAATGCAATACCTAACTGATAAAACACATTCTTTTGAAGATTTATGGCCAGCCCTTTATGCAGAATTAATTAATGAAAAACCCCGTCGTCTCCCAGCTTAAAAAGAATCATGGTTGGAATAAGATTTATACTTTAAAAAAGATAAATCCCAAACCAATTAAAGAAGAAGATTATGATGCAAAACACCAAAAGGTATTAGATGCATTAAAGCCTTATGCCCGAGCAAAACCTCAAAGTAATTTAACTGAAGTTAAAATTGACTATGTCACTCGTAAGTCGAGCATAGCATTTTTAGTATTACCTGAATGGGCAATTAACTTCCCTCCATATAACGTAGCTAGATTAGCCGCAGTTACAAAAACTGCTGGCTATAAAACTTATGCATTTGATTTGAATGCCAAAGCTTCTAAGGATTACAAGAACTGGGAAGGCTTAGACTTTAACCCGTGGGATGGTGCCCGCGAATGGAAATGGATAGGTGATTCTTACCACACTGACTTACATCAGTTTGTCAAACCGTTTATGGAATCATACATAGAAAAGCTGGTAGAAATAAATCCAACAGTGATTGGATTTACACTTTATTACTGTAATGAAGAACCTACCAAGTGGATGGCTCGAGAATTAAAAAAGAGATTGCCCAATGTTATTATCATGGTAGGCGGCCCACAATGCCATCAAAGCTACTGGACTCCTATCACTGAATATGATTATGTTATTAGGGGTGAAGGTGAAGAACTATTGCTAGAAGCCTTAGAAGAAATTGAATCCGGTGTTAGGCATACTGAACAGCGTTGGTTGAAACAAGAAGAAGGCCAGCGTCTAGATTTAGATAAACTTCCTGCACCCGATTACAGTCATTTTGATTTTACTGATTACTCTATGCCCAATGGAGTTAATGCAGAAATTAGTCGAGGATGCACAGCAAAATGTGTATTCTGTAGTGAAACACATTTTTGGAAGTATAGAGGTCGTGCGGCTCGTAGCATACTTGATGAAGTTGCAGATCTTTACTATAATAAAGGAGTTGATGTTATTTGGTTCCTTGACAGTTTAGTCAACGGTAACTTAAATGAACTACGAGCTTTCTGTAAAGGTGTTATTGCCCGTGAGATGAAGATACACTGGACAGGTTACGCAAGGCATGACAAGCGCATGGACTTGGAATATTATAAAGATTTAGCAAACAGCGGTTGCCTAAGTCTCAGCTACGGAATTGAGTCCGGATCCAACAAAGTATTAGAAGATATGGATAAGGGTGTAACTGTTGATGAAATCGAACAGAATCTTAGAGATGGCGCTAGTGTAGGTGTAGATGCGTTTAGTAACTGGATTGTAGGATTCCCTACAGAACAGCCACAGGATTTCTACGAAACAATGATGCTGATATGGCGCAATAGGAATTACCTAATGCAGATATCAGCAGGACACGGATTTACAATCCCTCCTGATACTATCATAGCACAAGATGTAGACAAGTACGGAATTGCCAAAAGTTTCTTTGAAGGTAATTGGATTTCTACCAAATATGATAATAGTAAAGTTCATCGTTTGATTAGACTAAAGACTTTTAATATACTATTAAACAATCTGATCAACGAGAATGACAACGATTTCAGCAATAGGCATAGCATAGAAAGCCATTATAAATTGTCTATTGCTGATCCGATACCAAAGGAAATTGAATTTGAAAAGTTTGATTTTAACATTTGTAAGCCTAATATAAGTTCATTCGCCGATTCATTGATCAACGAAATATGGCCATTGTTAAGATTATTTTGGAGGACTCGTGGTGCATACAAAATTGATTTAGTATTTGATGCAGACAAGGACATGAATGAGTTTGGCAACAGAATGGGCTGTAATTTTAATGCTAGGATCTTGTTTGACATTGACAGCAACGGAAATTGGACAGCCGGCTTAGATTTTAAATTTGTACAATCAGATAATCCATGGACCTATCAAGAATATTCTAGAGCAGATTCGACTGCGGCTAAGAGAGCCCGTGCCCTTGCACTACCAGGAAGTAAAGGTGAAACTAATTTTACTTTCCAACTCTATGACGAAGAACTGGCTAGAAATGATCAACGTAGAAAAATGGATCTAAGTTTTGAATATAACGATATAATCAAAGGAACTTGGTAAATGAAAATTTATGCGTTTGGAGATAGTTTTGTTGTAGGAGACCAGGATGATTTCTATGATGACCCAAATACTAGTAAGACTAATCCTCCTACACATGGCATGACATACAATCAACGATTAGAATACTTAAAATACAATGTTAGTTTTGTATCTTTGATTGCCAAACATTTAAATGTAGAATTAATTAACAGAGCAGAACGAGGCTCCGGCAACTATCCACAATTAGATAAACTTAAAGTAGCTCTTGCATCTAAGGAAATTCTTCCAGGTGATATAGTGTTATTTGGAATAACGTCGTTGTTACGAGATAGAATAACATTACATCAGTTTGAAAAAATTACAGACGGCAGTAGTGGCCCTTCGTTGATAGATAGAAATTTAATAAATGAATGGGACATAGATAAAATTTCTAAGATAGATTTATTCTATTTGTTGGCAATCTTAGAAAAATTAAGCACAGCTTACAATGTTAAGATAATAAAATTTAATCTGTTTACCAATGCACTAGCAGGAGAGTCTGCAAAAACAAAACAGATATATAAATCTGTAGACAGCATTTGTCTAACAGAAGAAGGCAACACACTAATCGATATATTGAACGATACATGGGGACAAGCCACCAGTTATCCATACCATGATAAGTTAATTGTTAATCCAGGATACGAACATCTATACACTAACATAAAACATCCTAGCATAGAAGGCCACAAAAAAATAGCTACATGGTGGATCAATAATATAATAAATGAAAACTCTGTTATTAAATGGATGTAGTTTTATACATGGCTGGAATCCCAAAGAGTGGTTTGCAGAACATGATATAGTCAATCTTGCAGAGTTTGGCGGCAGTAATCAGCGAACATTTAGAACTACCATTGAATGGATAGCTAACAACGGAAATCCAGATTTTGTGATAATTGGGTTAACCTACGATACCCGAGACGAAATGGTGTTCTGGAATAAAGGTACAGAGTATTGTAAATATTCTCCTACCATGTTAGAAAATACACCTGTAGATTACAAAGCAATTTTAACAGACTCTTTGGTAATTGAAGATCGACTATCAAAAGTTGATAAGTTGTTTACTAACATTATTATGTTAAGTGGCTTTTTGCGTAGTCGTTCAATTCCACATTTATTTGTTAATATGTGCGAGCGATATAATTTAACTGACCTTAGCAGATATTATTATCTAAAACCAAAGATAGAACTAATAAAACAAAATCAAAATATTGTAGATTTGCAATTTGTAGGTAATATACACTTACATCGCAATGGTGCATCGTCGAGAGATGTTTATGATGACCCTTGTGGCAAGCACTATGAAAAATCTGATTACCACATACTTGAAAATTATTTAAATACATATAGAATTAAAATAGAACAGGAATTTAAAAATGGAGACCATTGAGTTAATAACAGTAGTGTATGCGGGCGACCTAGCCAACCTGTATTATCATGCACTTAGTTTAAGAAAGTATTGGGTCGACCATAATCCAGAGAAGTATAAATGGACTATTGTAGTTGAAGATTGTGTTACACAAGGCAGACAACAGCCTCCGGTAGATCCCGGATATACACATAAATGGTGCGTAGATAATATAGTACCATTGATGTGGAACTGGAATATAGAAGTAGTAGATGCCCCTACAATTGCTGCCACAGATGGTTGGCATAGACAACAGGTAGCTAAATTATGGGCCGCCAGCCGATCAGACAGAACATGGTCTATATTATTTGATTGTAAAAATTTCTTAATTCGACCTACAAGATTTGAAGATTACTTCAAAGATGGCAAATTGCTAGTTCATTTGTTTAACGACCGTCCAAATCCTAATCCTCCTAGTGATGATCAAAAAATGGCTTGCTCTGTGCTAGGCTTAGATGTTAACACGTTAACAGAATCATATAATATTACTCCATTTATATGGAAAAATCAACTGGTGCGAAACTTAATTACAATACTCAAGTTTAACAACTACGATATATATCAAGTTCCTATGATTATTAGCGAAGCCGTATTATATTGGTGTTACGCACAAACTAAACTAGCTTGGGAGAATGACTATAGTCCAATGGCAGTTGGCCAGTATGGCGGGTGCGCTGATGAATTTTGTCTAGACATTGAAGATTTACAAAAAGAAATAATCAAATTAGTTAACAGCAAAATAAGAATGCTGACTATGCATCGTTTTCATACAACTCCCGCGGCATTTTCTATGATTAGTAGTTTCTTAAAAGGTAGATGGATAGTTAATGATCAAGATATTGCATTTTATAAAAAAACCTTTTTAGAAAATTTACATACATTACGACCGCAAGTAATTGAATTCTTAGAACCAAAATGGAAACCTAAAGAAATACAACGCAACGGGCAGACTATTAAATTTAATAGAATTGTTGCCTATGGTTGCAGTTTCACAGAAGGAGCAGAACTTGCCGATTACTTAATCGATCCTAGACTACCTATAGAAGAATTAGATCGTAGAAAACGTGAAGAAAAATTTAATTTTTACGAAAGCTATAAACATTATAAAGATATTGCTCCCGACTTAAAAAGTATACAACAAAATTTGTCATGGGCTAAACAATTAGCAAATAAATTTGGTGTAGATTTTGCAAATAGAGCCAACAGCGGAAACTCTATGGAAAATGTTGTATTTGAAATTGAAAAAGATTTAAAGTCTGGATTTTTAACCGACTTAGATTTTATCATAGTAGGAATACCCGGACCAGATAGATGGATGTTTTTTACACCCGAAGGCAACACACAACGTGTAATGCTTTCTGATAATATATTTTGGCCGTCTATTGAATTATACAATGAGTTTGTTGTAAATGTTGCTAATGATTATTTCAATTTGTATCATTGGTACATTTCAGTAAAATTTTTAGATTTGCTGGCGGATAGACTGAACGGACGATTGGTACAACAATACATTCATGGAAGATATGATGATTACAAAAGATGGACTAAGAAACCAATCAATCCAAACTTTGTTAACATATTAGAAGAAGCTAATTCTTTTGATTCCATCATTGATTCCGATTACTGTATGGGAAATTACATACACTGGGATAATGATACACATGGCCTGTATCATCCACGTATGGAATTCTATAAACAATTTACAGACTATGTGTATAAAAAGTTAACTGAGGAAAAGAATGTTTGAAAACGGTTCAATTAATGTTGAAACTTCTCTGAGAGGTTTGGGCACAAACGTTACTATTTTTTCAGTGTTTGCAAACTCTGCAATACCTGTAACTGTTACCACAGAGTATCACGGATCTCGATGGTTTAAAACTATGAAAGATGTATTTGATGTACCAACTTTAGCAGTCATAGAAAAAGATAAACTTGAAAATGATAAAATACCGTTAATCGGTGATTTATCAAAAATTTTTAATTCTTACCCCAAAGTTGATATAATTAAATTATTTGGTCAAAAACTTAAAGTAGGCAAACCTAATAAACCTTGTATTGGTTTAGCCTGTTACAACGATTCAAATGAAGTGTTTGACAGCAGTAACTTTGAAAAAGGAACTTACCTGTATCCAAAGAATAGATGGTATCCTGTTGAATACTGGACAGAAGTATTTCAATTTGCTAAAAAAATGGGCTACGATGTAATTACATTTGATAGTAGAAAAATAGACATAGAAACTAAAATTTTTATGTTGAATGAATTATGCGATGTTGTTATTGGCTACGAGGGGGGAATTGCTCATTTGGCCCACCTATTAAAAGTTCCAGTAATAATGTTACCATGGCATACTCCTAGTTTGATTTGTCATTTTTTACATTTAGATTCAACTACCTATTTTTTAAATTCGGCTGAAGAATTGCTTACTTGGACTCCTGTTCACTTTCAAAATATTTTAAACGATTTAAAAAACAATAATGGGAATAATAGAGTATTTCGAGAAACATTTGTTGAGGTAACCACTGACCTCCGCGAATTTAAAATTCCCGGCCTTGAAGTTAACCAATACCATTCTTTGAAATTAACTGACTTTGAACGAGAACTAATTATGGCCACCCAACGTGAAATTAAGTTTGGCGGCAAAGTTCCTGTAAAATTTGTTGAGAGATTAACTTAAAATAAGTATTAATATGAAAATAGTTGTAGTGTCAGGAGGGTTCGACCCTATCCACAGTGGTCATGTATTATTAATGAATTCTGCAAAAACTTATGGTGATTATCTTATTGTAGGTGTTAATAGTGATGCATGGCTTGAACGCAAGAAAGGCCGCGCATTCATGCCATACGACGAACGCAGGGCTGTGGTAAGTAACATGAAAGCTGTAGATGAAGTCATTGAGTTTGACGATGGAGATGGCTCCGCTTGCAATTTATTAGAGAAAGTAAAACAGAATTATCCAGGCCATCAGATCATATTTGCCAACGGTGGTGACCGTACGGCAGACAACATTCCGGAAATGGCTGTAACGGATGTTACTTTTGAATTTGGTGTTGGCGGTGAAGATAAAGCAAACAGCAGTAGTTGGATACTTCAAGAATGGAAAGCACCAAAGACTGCACGGGTCTGGGGGTATTATAGAGTCTTACACGATGTCAACGGAACCAAGGTCAAAGAATTAACAGTTGAGCCTGGACAAAAATTAAGTATGCAACGACATGCACACAGGGCAGAATATTGGTTAGTGTCAGAAGGAAAATGTATTGTTAATTCTATGATGCCAAACGGATATGCGTTACCATTAACTGAATTGGCAACACACGAAACCTATAACGTACATAAGGGCGATTGGCATCAACTTACTAATCCCTATGATGTTCCTTGCAGGATCGTTGAAATACAGTACGGGTCAGCTTGTGATGAAGAAGATATTGAACGACGATAATTAACCGTAGCTTTTTATTTCTTTAATAGGATCGTTGAGTTTATCTGCTATCCTATTTTTTATTATATATCGTTCACCGTTAATGTTTCTAATTTCTATAGCCCTGCGTCCAACTTCTTCCAAGCTGTATTGAAGCTCAACCGTGTATTTTTTAAAGTCATCCTCCATGCTCCATATCCTTCTGTGGATATCAGTTAGTTGGATTAATTCTTCTTGGATGTTATCTATACCAATCTGCGATAACTGATCTGTGTAGAAATCAAGTTCTGGTTTATTATTGCCTAATTTTTCAAATTTTAACTTTGCAATGCAATATCTATCTACTAATTCTATAATTGGAAACTTAAACATTGAACACCTCTACAGTAGGAAAATATTTTACAAACATATCATTTTTATTATGTCGAATTAATAATATCTTTTCTCGTATTTCTTCAAAGAAATTCCATGCTAGAGGAATAAACAATACAGGTTGGTCGTAGGGTATATCTTTTAGTACAATGGAATCTTTAATAATAATATTAGTACCAGGCGTAAACAAATTATGTTTTAACGGATTGTCATCAACTATTAAATCTAATTTAATATCCATGTAGTTTAACAATGTATTTCCCTTAGCAGCCGCACCATAGCCAATCAATTGATAATGTTTTTCTTTATAATGAACTAACATATCTTTTAATAACTTTGTATTTTGAATAATGTTAGTTCTCCATTTCTTATATGTATCTAACGAGTAAAGACCTAATTGTGATTCTGTGTTAATAATGTTTTCTATGTTGTAATTTTTAGATATTGTTTTGCTAAAAACAAATATATAACTAATTCCATGTATTGGACTTTTAATTACATCGATTAAATTTATACCTGCTCTATCGGCTAGTTGTTTCATACTGCGGACATTAAAGAAATTAACATGTTCATGATATATAGTGTCAAACTCGTTGTTCAATATCATATTCGCTTGACTAGTTTGAATAAACAATAAACTAGTATCACTCATTAAATTTTTACAATTATTTAGAAATTCAAACGGATTAGGATTATGTGCCATGACGTTTTGGGCAACAATTATATCAAATTGCTGTTGTATTTTAGATACATAATCACCGTTAAAAAATGTACAGCTTACTTTATGATTAGTTGAACTTGCTGAATATAAGTTTTCTGCTGGATCTATACCAAATGTATTCCACCCTAGTTTTTTAAAGCTGTCTAATTGCACACCATCATTGCACCCAATGTCTAGAATGCTCTTGTTTGTATGCTCTACAAGACTGGTTACATACCCAGCAAACCAATCACAGTATTCTTTGATGGTTCGGTTAGTTCCGCTTTTGTATAGGTAATTCTTATAGATTATTTCCTGTGCAACACTATGGCTTAATTGAAGATGAAAACAAGTTCTGCATAGATTAACCAGCAGTGGGTATGTTTTTCCATTTATAGGAATAAGTTGATAATCGTTGGCTAATGGCTGATCCTTTAAATCAAGTATTGGCTGTAAATTTGATTGGCCACAGGCCAGACATTGATGAGTTTGAACGCAGGACATTTATTCTATTTATTTGAGTAATGTACCTACTGAATGATAATTACATGTATGCCAACGCCATTTTATGCAAGCGAAAACCAACCTTCTCATCCTTGGACAGACAAGAATCCAGCGGGTATATTAAATCAAAGGTCGTTTATTGACGGCGCTGTATTTTTCTTATTTGCATATAAGATTGAACATGATTTTCAATACCAACATGTTGAACACTTACAAAAAGATCCTACTAGCAAGGTATTAATAATACATGACCATTCACCAATTGTGGATGCTTTTACTATTGTAGACAAAATGGTCTTGCCATTTATAGAAAAATATAAGATAGATCAATCTCAAATAGTTTTATTGTTAATGCATTGGGCAGAAGTTGATGCAGTGGCTCTTGAACTATCCAAACGTAATATTAAAATTCAACTTGAAAGCAGGAATCAACTGCTCCTTGAATTTACTAAGTTGTATCCCTTATATCCAAGAGAACCAATAAAAAAGTTTAGCATACTATCTAGAACTTTCAAAAATTGGAGATTAGAATTCTTTTTTGATCTGTTTAACAAGGGATTAATGAATGATTGCATATATAGTTTTAGTAATGTAGTCCCATATACTTCTCCTATAACTATTATTGATCCTGAAACTATGTTTTCTATGCTAGTTTTTTGGGCAAGATATAATAACAAATCCGACCAGCAATTATTTGAATTAGGTATCAAAGAATGGATCAATGGCATGCCCTATGAAATCTCAGGAAATATATTTGGAATGACGTCAAATAAATTATTTGACCTAATACGACAATCTTATATACATGTTGTACTTGAAACAAGTATTGAACATCAATTTCCCACTTATCCTATGACTGAAAAGACTTATAAAGCAATAGCTGCCATGAAACCTTTTATATTATATAGTGATGCTTTTTCACTACACAAATTAAAAGAGTTAGACGGTTACAAAACATTCCATCCTTTCATTGACGAATCATATGATGCTGTGTTGAATAATGAACTAAGAAAAACTATGATCATTGCAGAAATGAAACGTATATCCGAGTTGCCCCAACATGAGTTTTTAGAATTAATAAAAAATTGTAAGGAGATTACAGAATACAATTTTCATCGGTTAGTCAAATTAAAAACTACTGACCCCTGGAGCCCGGAATTTAAAAAATTAGGTATTTTGTAAATGCATGTGGACAAAGATGCTTTTAGTAGTGGCCAGATTGGCAGCAAGATTTGGCTCTGCGAAGAACTAGAAACGCTATTTGACAGCATTGACTCTATATGGATTTACGGAGGTTGGTATGGAGTATCGGCTTTCCTATTGAGGAGTCGAGGCAATCTGCGGATTCAATCAATAAGAAGCTACGACAAAGACTCTCACTGCGAACAAGTTGCAGACATGATCAACGAGAACTGGGTTTATCAAAACTGGCAATTCAAAGCACTAACTGAGGACTGCAATAAACTGGATACTAAATCCAATCCACCAGACTTGATAATTAATACTAGTACAGAGCATTTTGATAGTTTTGATTGGTGGCATAGAATCCCCAAAGGAACCACAGTTGCGTTACAGGGAAACAATATGCCGCACACTGATCACTTTGTACACAGTGATAGCCTGGAAGATTTTGCTAGAGAGTTCCCTCTAAGCACGATCCTATATCGAGGCCAGCGTGAATTTGAATATCCAACTTGGAAATTTACCAGATTCATGTTAATTGGCGTCAAGTAACGTCACATCCTACCAAACTGGTTGATTTTTACCAACTTTGACAGTATAATAGTCATTGTGTACTAATTATTTTACCAACTAACGAAAAAGGAGGTCTTCAATGACTGAGTTAACGCTAGACAGGGAACAAGCACCTGAAGTTTCTGAAACGGCACTGGCCGCAGTAAAACTTACATTAATGGTGCTAACATTGATCCTATCAATGTTTATGCTAAAGTGGGTTGTTGTTGACAAGCTCGACAAATATGAATCCGCTGGCAGTTCTCAGATCACTACAGCAATGAGAGAAAGACAACTAGCTTGTCTATCCAAAAATATCTATTACGAAGCAGGCAGCGAACCTTTCGAAGGCAAGGTAGCAGTTGCCCAAGTAACATTAAACCGTGTAAACAGCGGCCAATTTCCCAACGACGTTTGCAAAACAATCTATCAAAAGAATATCTTCTATGAAAAGGTCATTTGCCAATTTTCGTGGACCTGTGACAGGGATTCTGGAAGTCGTCCACCTAATAATTCAAACTATCGAGAAAGCGAGGAAGTAGCAAAGAAAGTTCTCCTAGAAGAATTTAGGTTGCCCGGCCTAAAAGAGGCAATGTACTATCACGCAGACTATATCAATCCCGGCTGGAAACGTGAAAAGATCACTAAAATTGGCCATCACATCTTTTACAAGTAAGGACTTAAAATGAAATTCTTTGTATCTATCGCTAAATTAATTGACTTTGTTTACATGTTTTTTAAGAATCATTTGGGTCATTTAAGTGCTCATACCTTGGGTTGGATTACTATTGTGTTACTGCACTTTGCGGCTGTGCCTACACTGTTAGCAATGATTCTAGCACAGAGCGACAAGTTACCTCCCTATGATCTTATGATCTTTGTTTGGGCCGCGCTGACTACTCTGTTCTTCAAGAGTTTGATTGAGAAGAACTTTCTATATGTTTCTACAATTTGTGTGGGTTTCATTGGTCAAGTTGTAATGCTGGGAATGATTGTATTCAAGTAATATAAATACTTGAATGCGAGCACACGAATTTATTGACGAATCAGCGGCCTGGCACCGCAAAGCAGGTAAAAGCAAATCTGGCGGCCTAAATGCCAAAGGAGTTGCTTCTTACCGTAGAGAACATCCTGGTAGCAAACTGCAAACAGCAGTGACTACTAAACCTAGCAAACTTAAAGCAGGTAGCAAAGATGCTAAACGCCGCAAATCATTCTGTGCTAGAATGGGCGGTGTTGATGGACCAATGAAGAAACCTAATGGTGATCCTACTCGCAAAGCATTAGCATTACGTAAGTGGAATTGCTAATGCGAATCACAGAACTTCTCTCAGAAAAGAACCTAGCTACCCCTACAGCAACCCAATGTTCTGTAGGACATAGTCGTCTAAGTAATGTTCGTTATGCACAGTGCGTTAGTAATGGAATGTTAAAGCATGATACTAGCCATACGGATGGTACGGGCAAGCAAGGTGTTAAAGGTAGCGGACGTAGCCTAAAAGGCCGTAAAGCTAAAAGTGAAAAGCACGGCGGCTCTGTTAAAGATTACTCATAATCTTCGTCGTCATCGTCTTTTGAGTAAGTTTCTACTACCTGCTCAAGAAACTCGTGAAAATCTAAGTTCCCCCAACGATCATCAAGTTCGTAGACTTTTTCCTCGTCTTGGTCCCATTCTTCAACACCTAATAGTTCCATTAGTTCAGTGAACGTAATTGGTTCACCTCGCATATTACTAACCCATATACAAGTTAGGAAACTGCACATGAATACTAGATTGTTATTGTCAATGCCATACTCTTCGCACCACTCAATGGTCTTATTAAGATAATAATCTATGTCCTGTATGCGATGTTCTAGTTGAATAATCCATTCTTTTGTATCGTCTCTTGACCAATATTTCATATTCTAAAACTTTCACCGCAGCCACAGCGGTCACGTTCGTTGGGATTTTTAAAATCAAAGCCTTCGTTGAGTCCATTACGAACCCAATCCATTTCAAGTCCGTTTATATAAACAGCACTCTTTCCGTCTATCCACACCGTTACTCCGTGGCTTTCGTAGACAAACTGATCTCTAGTAACAGGAGCATGATCTACATATTCTAATACATAGGCCAAACCACTACACCCTGTGGTCTTTACCCCAATACGGATACCTATGCCTTTTCCACGCTTGTCTAAATTTTGTTTAATTTTTTTTGCGGCTAGTTCAGATAAGGTAATCATAATTTGTTTTTAAAATGGTCTACTAATGTTTTATATTCAGCGTAATTGCTAATGCACTGCTCAATTGGCACATTACGTTGTTTGGTAAAAGTCATTTCGTGATGTTTTTTGCCCAACACTATACTATTACTTTCTAACCAGGGATCTATTAAACTGTGTAATTTGTTATATGAAAATTCTTCAAGATCTTTTTCATACGATATTTCTAAATAGTTTTTATTTAGGTCTGATAATTTTTTACGAATAAATTTATAAAATATTGTAGATTTTTTATAGAACTCTAAAAACTTGTGCGGATCAAATTCTACCATCACTTCGTTGGTGTTAAATTTAGAATATTGTAAAGTTTTTTTAGCTTGTTCACTGCTAACCCATTGCGATAGTTTAAGTCGTTCAAGTAATATAATTTCTACATGCGGTAAACTTAGAATTTTATCAATGTCATTGGTCATTAAATTTAATAGTTGATAGCTTTGAATTTTCATACAGACTATAGTATCTTCCATTTCTAAGTTTTTCATTAAATGCACTGCATTTTTTGCATTAGAGTAATCAGGGCCTTGAGCAAAATCTATATCACTTCTTGGAAAATATTCATACAAGTTCATAATAGGATCGTATGAATTTAATGCTTCGATGAGGAAACTGCTACCAGTTCTAGCCTCGCCAATTACAACAATTACTTTGCTCATGCCAGCTGTTTTTTTCGATAGTCTTCTATGGCCGCTTTGATCGCATCTTCCGCAAGTATTGAGCAATGAATCTTAACTGGGGGGAGGGCAAGCTCGCTAGCAATGTCACTATTTTTAATCTGTCCCGCTTCGTCAAGTGTCCGTCCTTTGACCCATTCAGTAACAAGCGAACTCGACGCAATCGCTGAGCCGCAACCATATGTTTTAAACCGTGCATCTTGGATAATACCATCTACTACTTTTATTTGCAACTTCATTACATCACCGCAGGCCGGCGCACCCACCATTCCGGTACCAATGGATTCATCTATGTCAAATTTACCAACATTACGAGGGTTTTCATAATGATCTACTACTTTTTCTGAATATGCCATGTTTGTTCCTTTGAAGTTTTTACTGTACTTGATATTTACCTGATAAATATTGTCATGATCAATATTACATCCAACGCTCAAACCAAAATCGCAGACCTGTTGTTAGAGGAAAATAATCCAAAACTCGCACTACGTACATTTGTACAGGGCGGCGGGTGCAGTGGATTCAGTTATGGCTTTACCTTTGACGAAGAAATAAACGAAGATGATTTTGAGTTTCCAGTGGGCGAATTTAAAATGCTGGTTGATGCAATGAGTATGCAATATTTGCAGGGCGCCGAAATTGACTACAAAGAAGACTTATCCGGAAGTAGCTTTTCAATTAAGAACCCGCAGGCTACATCAACATGCGGTTGTGGCTCGTCCTTTTCCGTTTGAAATGGTAAAATTGCAGTTGACTTCTTGGTAAAATGGTTGTATAATATACACATGTTCAACCATTCATCTATCACATTATGAGCAATTGTGCCAGTATTATCCGAATTCTAGAAGATCATCCTAGTCGTTTAAACAAAGAAGGTATCCTAGAATCAGAAGCAACTAGTAACAATCAAGAATTGTTTGAGGGTATGCGTATGGCTCTAGACAATCTTTATACCTTTGGAGTAAAGAAAGTACCCACACATGGAGGCCCGGATGGACAAGGATTGCCCTGGACTGCATTTAAAGAATTGGCTCATTTGTTGTATACCAGACAACTTACTGGACATGATGCTCGTGATGCTATTGAACTGGCATTGAGTGCAAGTACACAGAGTCAATGGAACGACTGGTATCGTCGTATCCTTATCAAAGACCTACGCTGTGGCGTCAGTGAAAAGACTGTAAACAAAGTTCTTAAAGACTTTTCCAGTATTAAATCTGTGCCTGTATTTGAGTGTATGTTAGCACATGACGGTGCCAATCACGAAAAGAAAATCATAGGTAAAAAACTTCTTGAGCCCAAACTTGATGGAGTTCGTGTAATCACAATTATCAATGCTGAAAACAAGACTGTAACTATGTACAGTCGTAACGGCAAAGAACTAGAAAATTTTGGACACATTACTCGAGCCATCGAAGCTAATATTGACCTATTTGAACGTAGTACTGTTCTTGACGGCGAAATGGTTAGTAGCAGTTTCCAAGCATTAATGAAACAGGTACATCGTAAAACAGATGTGCAAAGCGAAGACGCTCGTCTTATGCTTTTTGATATCCTTCCACTCAGTGAATTCCAAGCAGGCGAAAGTGTTATGGGACAGCGCCGGCGTAGCAATCTCCTACGCAGTATGAAAGCTGTGTTTGATAAAATTGGCAGTATTGACATCATCCCTCAAATTGAAATTGATCTTGCTGAATACGTAGGCGAACTACAATTCAAACAATACAACAAGGACGCCATTGAAGCAGGCTTTGAAGGTATCATGATCAAAGATATCAACGCCACTTATCAATGCAAGCGGAGTGCCAATTGGCTCAAGATGAAGCCGTTTATTGAAGTATCACTGGAGATTACAAATGTTGAAGAAGGTACTGGTAAAAATGAAGGACGACTTGGGGCTTTTGTTTGCTCCGGCAACGATGATGACAGAGACATACGAGTCAATGTTGGTAGTGGCTTTAGCGATGATGATCGAATTGAGTTTTGGAATAACCGTGATAGTTTGCCTCGTCAAATTGTGGAAGTAAGAGCAGATGCTGTTACACAAAATCAAGATGGCACTTATTCGTTGCGCTTTCCGCGTTTTCTCCGATTCCGCGGCTTTGCGGCTGGCGAGAAGATTTGATATGGAAAAAATCGTAATAAAGGATCTTATGTACGGAGGTCTAACAGAGTTGATGAATAATAAAGATTTTTATTATCGCAGTAGTGTTGGTGCTGATTATAGTCATTGGACTGAGAAAGGCAGCATCGTTATGCTAGATTTTGTAAAGTCAATGACCAAGCAGATGCATACCGCAGAAGATCTGTCGTTAAATAACCGTGCCAAAGAATTGGTAATTAAAGGTTTAAAAGGAGAAACTGTTTAAGTGTCAAAAGAAGAAATGATCAGCCTTGAAGGTAGGGTTGAAGAAGTACTGCCCAACGCAATGTTTAGGGTAATTTTAGAGCAAGGCTCTACCGTGCTAGGGCATATTTCCGGCAAGATGCGCCAGAATAGAATCCAAATCCTGCAAGGGGATAAGGTCAAAGTAGAAATGAGTCCATACGACTTAACCAAATGTCGTATCGTATATCGTACAAAATAATCAATAAAAAAGCCGCTTAGAGCGGCTTTTCTTATGCTAGGTAGTTAGCCCAGCTTGGATGTTGTAAATCCCACTTTAGTTTCTTACGTTTGTCTACCAACTGATAGTAACTAGGCTTAAATGGCTTGACCTTGGGAATAATCTTTTTGTTATTTCCTTTGGTTGCGTTACAGTTAGCACAGGCAGTACAGCAGTTTTCAAACGTGGTCTTACCGCCATGTGATACTGGCAGTACGTGATCTAATGTAGCTGTTTTACGGCTAACATCTTCCCCGCAATACTGACATTCGTAGCCATCACGCAAGAAAACATTGAGTTTAGAGAATCTCACTGATGTTTTTCTTTTTTCATAGTCACGCAGGATCATTACGGCAGGAACCGCAGTTTCCCAATTTGCGCTGTGTACAGTCCAATCTTCGTAAAATTCCAAAACGGTGGCCTTCTCAAGTACAATATACTTAATAGCATCTTCCCAAGAAATTACTGACAATGGCAGATAGGAGATTGGGCTTCCGTCTGCGTTTAACATTAAAGTGCTCATTATACTACTATTTAATCAAAATAAGAACAACATTAATTATAACATCGAAATCAAAAAAATGCAACTAAATAGTCGTATGAACCGCAATACTACTATCCATTCTAGTCTGGTAAATCCAGCAAAACCGCAGAATATCAAAGAAATGCAAGACAAGCAGGACTATGTGTCTCTTGATGTTCCTTTAATGATTCGATTATTTGAATTAGTTCGAGAAGATATTAAAACTGATGAAGATCTGCATAATTTGGTTGAACGTATACTAAGTTTAAAGAATTTGGGTATTCTCTCAATGGACCAATATGAAAAGATCGCCAGTGCTCATCAAGGTCCGGACCACGGTCAAATGCCATATAAATCAAATATGGAATTAGAATCGATAAGAAAACTAGCGGGAATTAGATAATGCCAATCCAATATATTAATACAGGTAGTGGGCCAAACGCAGGTGATGGTGATAGTGTTCGTGCGGCATTTAATAAAGTTAACAGTACATTTGCTTATCTAAGTACGGTAACTAACTCAGGGGGCAGTGGAGTTATTACTACATCATCCTTTACATCAACACTGGCATATTATATTTCTCCACAAACATTGGCGCCAATACCCAGAATTGAATATAATAATGGAACATTATCAATTGGTAACAAGTCCGTTACCACTGGCTCATTTAACACATTAGTAATAGAAAACGGATTTTACAATAACGGGTTTGCTTGTGGTTTCTTATTTGCTCAGAGCCATAACACATTCGATGCCAATAATTTTCAATTCTATAGAAGCAGAGGCAGCTCCCGAGCTCCAACTGCGGTACAACAAGGTGACGAAATAGTAGATATTCATTTTATGGGACATGACGGTACTACTTCAACAGTTGGATTTATTATTACTCCGGTTGTAGATCAAACTGTTCGTACAGGAATAGTTCCTATAAGGTTAAGATTTACAGGTAATAATGGTACTACTAGTACAATTACTACTCATGCTGAAATCTCCTCTTCGGGAACGTTTAGCGTTAATCGACTATCTTCATTATCAACCCAGACTGCAACTATAACTTCAGACGATATAATACTTGTTTCAAATATAATTCCAAATTCTGGGCCCGGCATTAATTTAGGATCTACGTCCAACCAATGGGCTAACATTTATACATCTGGTACTATCTATCTAAACAACATACCTTTAACAGTGGCCACAACCACAGGTAACTTACTAGTAAATGGACTGCCAGTAGTAGGTGGTGTAGGTAGTCCAGTTACTTTAATAGGTAGTACTAGCACCAGCGCAGGACTGCCAGTGTCAGGAACCTACGGACAGGCATATATTGTAACAACTACTAATCAAGTTTGGTTTTGGAGCACATTAACTACCAGTTGGCAAAATGCTGGACCAATATCCGGTCCTCAAGGATTACGAGGACTACCAGGCATAGATGGTGCAAATGGATTAAATTCAACATCTACTATTTCAAATGGTACTTGGACATTTAGTATTACAACCAGCGGAAGCATAGTATATCCAAATGGTAGTATACAAGCAACTGCAACACCGACAATAACTACAGGAACAGGTTTAATCGCTGTATATGGAACAAGCACAGTTACTCTAAGTTTAAATACTGCTACACTGATGACTAATGCAGTTAATGCCACGACTGCATCATATGCAACATCATTTAATACAGGTACATTGGTAGCCAATGCAGTCAATGCTACTACTGCATCATATGCAACATCATTTAATACAGGTACATTAGTAGCCAATGCGGTAACAGCTACCTATGCAACATCATTTAATACAGGTACATTGGTAGCTAATGCAGTCAATGCTACCACATCAACTAATGCAGGATATGCATACAGTTTTAATACGGGTACATTGGTAGCCAATGCAGTTAATGCTACCACTGCGGCTGCTCTAGTTTCAGGTACATGGACAATGACAGTATCATCAACTGGATCTGTTAGATTGCCGCACGGTGTTATAATTAAAGATTCTACAAACTTAGCCATTGCTATAGGAGTTGATGCTGGTAACACACAGGACTACGATGCTATTGCCATTGGTACACACGCAGGCGGCCAACAGGCCAGTAGTGCTATCGCTATTGGTTGGGGCTCGGGACAATATAGCCAAGGCATACAAGCTATTGCAATTGGTGATACTGCTGGCAATAGAGGACAAGGTTTAAACAGCATTGCTATTGGAACTAATGCGGGCGAGAATACACAGACTCAAACTGCAATTGCCATTGGTACAGAAGCAGGACGCTACAGTCAGGGCGAAAATGCTATTGCAATTGGACATCTTGCCGGTACTAACAATCAGCATCTTAACACAATAATTTTAAATGCTTCTGGATCGGTATTAAACAGCACAGCTACAAACGGATTATACATTGCTCCGATTAGAAGCGATGGTGCAAATACTGCTACTTCAATATATTATAATGCTACTACTAAAGAAGTAACATATGGCCCAGCGGCAACCAGCGGTTCTACATTCAATACTTCTACATTGGTAAGCACAGCCGTTACATTGGCTAATACTTCTACAGCGTTTGTTGGATATGCTGTAACTGCTACACAACTAACTAATCTAAGAATAGTAAGTGCTCCTACTTCATTATTGGGTACATCAACTAATAAACTTGGCGACATAGCAGTTGACAGCAATTATTTTTATTATTGCAGTGGAACTTATTATCCAGCAGTGACAACATTAAATTCATATGGACAAAATGATTTTACCAATCCAACTGCTACCATAATATTTGCTAAGAATCCTAGCGGTCCAACCCCACAAGCAGGCTGGACACTATACGCATCATTCTCTACTTGGACTATTATAACAGTAACTGATCAAGGCACTACTTGGTCTATAGTAGTAAGTGGCCTCGGTAGTGGTACATATAATATTAGCACGGGCACAGCATTTACAATGACCAATCCAAGTCCTGGTGCAATATGGTATCAGACTCCTTGGAACGCTGTTACCAACACAGGCACAGTGGCCTATGCTTCTGCAATTAACACAGTGACAGTGCCAGCATCTAGCACATCCACTGGAGTAAAAGGACAGATTGCTGTGAACAGTACTAGCATGTACGTCTGTGTTGCTACCAACAGTTGGCTAAGATTTGCCGGTGCTACATTTTAATGTAAATAACATACTATGAAAGCCACTGACATCATCCGCGGAGTACTTGACTTAATTGATCAAGTAGACTGCGCCCAAGAACCACAACCGGAAGTTGTTGCCATGCCTGAACTTGACATTGTTCAAACAGGTGTTGACACCAACAGATTCAAACAGATATTTGATATATTAAGTGCAGAACGAGCACAGATGTATGACAACAGTCCTGCAGAAGTTGTGGCAGGTATTGAGTCAGTGACTACACACGCAGGTGGTGGATGGAATGGTCCTAAAAACCCTGCTGATATAAGAGCAAACTCTGTATCAATGTACCCAACCTATCAAGCAGAAAACAAAGGACAATAACAAATGAGTAGATATCATACACTTTACAACGCCGGTGCTCCTAAATTTATAACAATGGTCACAGGCGCAATCAGCACTAGCACAGCAATTACCAGCCGTAGGCTCACAGTTCTTACCAATGCCACTGCACACTTTATGGCATTTGGTACTAGCACAATAGCCGCAACTACTAGTAGTTGTGTTATTCCTGCAAACACCGTATTAGATTTTAACTTTACAACAGGAACACACGTGGCCTTTATTGCGGCCAGTGGTAATGCTACTGTTACTGTAATTGACGCTGACTAATTCTTAAATGGGCGTTCTAAATCCTAACAGTACAGGTTACGTTCATCCTAACGAGCCTAACCTGTTAAGCCTACACAAGGCAATGGTTTATCGCGACGGTGAACCGCATTTGCGTGTTGACCTAGGTAGTGATAATATTACTGTTACAGGCAACATAAACGTCCTTGATAATATTAGAATTAACAATACCCTAACTAATCCCGTTCCCGTATTCCTTACGCAAACTGCTACTGTATTTGTCAATAACTTTACTAGTACAGTGTTTGCCAGTAACTTTACCAGCACTGTAAGAATTAGCTCAATGCCAGCAATAACTGGCACAGTTACAGTAAGCAACTTTACCAGCACTGTACGAGTTAGTTCAATGCCAGCAATAACTGGTACTGTTGCCATTAGCAGTTTGCCAGCAATTACCGGTACTGTAACAGCAACTATTGCCAATATTGTCACAGTTATCACAGGGTCTGAACCTGGAGAGGTGTATGCATTTAACAATGCCTCTATTAATGCCAATCGCGGTTGGACCATGGATGACACGATGCGCCCAATGGTTAGTTTTCGTGTTAATACTACTGGAACTACTGTTGCAGATTTAGTAAAAATAGTTGAGTATGAAATTGGCAATAATAATGCTAATCAAAGCACTATTGTCTACGAATGGTATGAAGGAAACTTAACTATATCAGATGCTGCCATTCCCAGTTGGACAACACTAGGTACTAAAATACAATACAGAGTTTATCAAGACAAATACTCAGGTAATACTGGCAATACCTTTTCAACCAACGGCGCCAAATTAAGACACAGCGGCATTATCATTGGTAAAAATACTCAAGGCGATGAAGGGCCTGTAACATTGATTGGTGGAAATTCTCCTAATATGCTTACTTTATGTTTACGGCGAGTGGACAACGCTACTAAATTAGATGTATGGTTTGCCTTTACCATTAAAGAACTAACTTAATAAATATACATACTTAATAGGATATCTATGAAAAAGATTTTATTTGCGCTACTGCTAGCGGCCACAAGTCTAGCCAACGCTTGGGACCAACGTGCTCCACTACCAGCAGAAGCATGTCGAATACACAGCCCTTACGGCTTTGCTCAAACTCAACGTACAGCCCAACCCATTTGCCGTGAAGCATATCTAGTGGCATATGATGCTCCGGTAAAGATTCCGGTGTATGTTGCCTACACACTACTGCCACAAAATGCTCTAGGATGTTTTCCACGTACCAATGCCTTTGTTGCTGATCAAAGCCTAGGTGGTACAGGTGCTCGTCCAGATGATTATGCTGGCACAGGCTATGACAAAGGACATGCGGCTCCTGATGGCGACTTGTCATGGAGCCAGCAAGTAGAGTACGAAAGTTTTTTAATGACAAACATGTATCCCCAGCATGGAAGCCTGAATCGTGGAATTTGGAAATTACTGGAAACTTCTATACGTGGGTGGGCAGTACAAACGAACCAAAGCTATACTATATTCGTTGGAGCTATGTATGGCGCTGGTGATCCCACAATTGGTAACGGTATTATCATTCCTCATGGATATTACAAAATTGTCATTAATAACAATACGAAACAAATTGCAGGTTGGAGATTCCCACATACTAAACCTTATGTAAATTTGGGCAATGACCTAACAGTATTCCGTCAACCAGTTGCTAACATCATGCAAGAAGCTGGTGTTAAGTATGTTTTCCCAACTGGTGCTGTTGAACTTGCACCGGGACAGGAATGGCCCGTAGATTTTGGAGCACTAACTAATGCGAAACGAGCCCGATGCAAATCAGCCGACTGATAATGAATATCCAGTTTATCCAGAAGATGATGGCACAGACCGTCCTCGCAATCCCTACAGCCCTGCTTGAAGGATTGGCTAAATTTGGATGGGGTATGGTAGGTATACCCTACCCAGAATACTTTGAAAAGAATCCACCTTAGGATCCGTTGTCGTCACGGAAGCGAGCTCGCTCGCTACAGGCGTCCGCGCAATTGAACTGTCAGGCGTACTTGACTCCGTATAAAGTAAGCGGAACTAAATACTAAACTATGAGAGCCAGAGAATTTACAATAAACATACCCATTAATATCCGTATTAATGGTGACGGCCAGCCTGAAATTGACATGGGCAATGATGCACCCATTGATCCTTCTAAACCCAAAGAAGATCCTGTAATGGTTCCTCCATTACAGCAACAGATTGAATTGCAAAAAGCAGAAGTAGGCAAAAATAGTCCTATAATTCACGATCTTACTCAAGATGAGGTAGACCCAGAAACCAAAGAATTGCCGTAAAGGCACCGGAGAGAACTAGATGCCTATTAGAAAAATAGAAGCTGGTAGGGTAATTACAGTTGCTTCAAACAATTGGGTAGGTCCATACGGTACAATTTGGTATGATGAAACACTGGGGGATCTCCGCATTGGAGATGACGTTACTCCGGGCGGTCGTCAATTAACATTTTCAGGTGGTGGAGGCAGTACTGGTACTAGCATACCACTTACAGTTAGTTTAATCGGTCCAGATTACACACTGAGTAACATCGTAACCAATGTTACAAAACTAAGATTTGATTCAGATGCAGGCTTTGATGTCGTTGACCTAGGCAGCGGCGAAGTCAAGATCAGCATGAACTCAACGTTCAAGTACTGGCACGTTGATGGACAAGAACATTTAACTGCGGAAGGCATTGATCATGTAAAACTTGCCGCAGGATCAGGCATTGGGATTACCACAGACCCTAATGCTTCTACGCAAACAGTTACTTTTTCAGTATTACCTGCTACTACTGCTACATTAGGTGGTGTAAAACCTGGCAACAATATTAATATCACGCCAGATGGTACCATCTCCGTAACGCAAGGGGCTGTAATAAATAAAGTTATAGACATTCCCGATGTTAATAGTACTACACTGTCAAATGGTTCTTTGCTGGTTTATAATGAAGGCGCTAGCAGGTGGGATACAAAAAGAGAGTTGTCTATACAAGTTATAGACGGCGGTGAATTTTAAAGGACACAGCGCATGGCATCAATAATTAGAATTAAGCGATCGCAGACCGCGGGTAACCCGGGCACGTTAGGTGCAGGCGAGTTAGCTTATTCTGCGCTGACCAATAATGACAGCAATGGTGGTGACAGACTATATGTTGGTATAGGCACTGAAACTGGCGGTAATGCTGTAAATCACTATGTAATTGGCGGTAAGTATTTTACCGATATGATGGACCACACTCGTGGTACATTAGTCGCAGACAGTGCAATTCTAGTTGATGCCGATAAGAAAATCAATGAGTTATTTGTTAACAATCTAAAGTTAACAGGTAATACAATTAGTTCAACTGACACTAACGGCAATATCATTCTTGATCCAAATGGATCGGGTAATGTAATTGTAAAAACTGGTGCCAAGTTAATTGTAGAAGATTTAACAGCAACACGAGTTCCATTTGTAGGCTCGGCTAATGAATTAACTGACAATGCCAATCTTACATTCAGCACAGCCACAAACACACTAGGTACAGTCAATGTAATTGCTAGTGCTAAAGTTAAAGGTGCTGACCTACAAGCAACTAATTTAACCAGTAATAGGATAACATTTGCCGGGGCCAACGGCCTATTAGTTGATAGCAGTAATTTTACAATCAACACAGGCACAGGTAAAGTATCAATTACCGGTGAGTTGCAGGTTGATAATATTGATATCAATGGCAATGTTATTAGCTCTACTGATACTGATGGAAATATAACATTAACTCCAAATGGCACAGGAGCCGTTGTTGTTAGTAGTGGTAAACAATTAAGAGTAACAGATCTTACCACTGCTAGAATTGTATATGTAGGAGCCAGTGGAGCTCTAAAAGATTCTAACAATTTTAGATTTGATGATGGCACAAACAAACTAACTATTACAGGACAAGCCACAGTTGGTAACATCAATGTCAACGCTTCTACAATCAGCGCAATTGGTACTGACACAACAATTGATCTAGTACCAACAGGCCTAGGCACAGTCAATGTAAACAATACACGAATTACTGGATTGGCCGCTCCTAAAAATGATACAGATGCGGCCACTAAAGCCTATGTTGACGCCGCCGCTAGTGGATTACACATTCATGCTACCGCAGATGCGGCCACTACACAATCATTGGCTCTGATCATTGGCGGTACAGTAACTTATACTACTACCACTATTGCATTGAGCAACCCGTTGACCATACTTGACGGATATACACTATTAGATAAAAATAGAATTTTAGTTAAAAATGAAGCAACCACATCTAGTAACGGTATATATGTATGGTCTTCAACTGCTACTTCATTATTAACTCGAGCTGATGATTTCCAAACTGTTATAGAAATTAGTGGCGGCGATTTCGTATTCGTAGTCAACGGTACTAGAAACGGTGACACCGGTTGGGTTCAAACTGAAGTTACTACGAATATAGGTACTAGTCCAATCATATTCCAACAGTTTTCGGGTGCAGGTACATTCCTTGCAGGCGGCGGACTTGTATTAAACGGTAACAGCTTTGAAGTTGTTGGTACTAGCAACAGAATTGTAGTCAGTGCTGATGCCATAGATATTTCTAACTCTTATACTGGTCAAACATCCATTGTTACAGTTGGTGAAATCAGTCAAGGTACATGGAAAGCAGACACCGTGGCTACAAACTACGGTGGTACAGGACGAACAACATTTAACTATGGTGATATATTACTAGGTACTACCGGATCTCTACAAGTATTAGCCATGGGATTAGCGGGTCAAGTACTGCAAGTTAATCCAAATGGTAATGGTGTATACTGGGCTGAATTAGATGGCGGTTCGTATTAATAAATGACAACATTTAAATTAAAACGCAGTGATGTACCTGGAAAGGTACCGTTAACCACTGATTTAAAAAACGGTGAACTAGCCCTAAACACCACAGACGGTAAATTGTTTTTTGCCAAAACTGTGGGCACTTCAACTTCAATGGTTGTGCTATCACAGCTAAGTCTAGGACTAGTTGCTGGTACTAGTACAGTAGCCACAGTTAGTCCTGTATCAACAATTAAATTTAATCAAGACGAAGGCTTTACACTCACTAATCTAGACAACGGCGAGGTTAAAGTAGGGTTCAGCGGCGGCTATGGATTTAGATATTGGGATATAGGCGGCAGTGTTTTATCTCCGGCAAAAGACGACACTATTCATTTAGTTGCTGGTCAGGGCGTTACTATTGCTAGTTCTTCTGTAACAAATACTGTTACAATTGAATCAACAGCGGCAGCAGGCGCAAATTTAATTAAAACTTTTAATGTGCTGAACAGCTTTGATGCACCTTTGACAGGAACAGCAATTTTTGTGCCTTCGTATACTGATTATATTCGAGGAATTCAGTTAACAAATGGTGAAATGTGCTACGGAAGTTTAACTGCGGCTTTGTATAGAAACAATGAGTTACTAGGTTTTTACACAATTCCTGCAAACAGTTTTCGTGCTAGAATCACAGGACTTAATTTTAGAATAACTCCTGACGACTACTTAGCAGTAAGTATAGTATCGGGATCAGGGTTAAATTTCACGCTGGCTTTACTGAATTCTTAATTGAAAAATTCAAAAAAGCTAAATAAACACAAGAAACCATGTTAGATAGATCTGACAATTAGGAGAAAAAATAAATGGCAACACTTAACGAACTTGGTAGAAACAGCGCAGCCTTATCATACGGGCCATCTACAACTGGTGCAGACCTTTGGCCTACACTAGCCGCGCTAGACGGATGGATCAGAAATGATACGTTACAAGGAACTGTAACGTGTTCTGGTACCACAGTTACTGGTGTAGGAACCGCATTTACCACACAGGTAGAAGCTGGTTTTGTAATCATGATCGCAGGCGTTCCTAAAACTGTAGCCAGTGTTACTAGTGATACAGCACTTGAAGTTACTATTGCTTATACCACAGCCACTGTTATTGCCAGTGCTGTTAAAGTACTTAATACTACCAACAACTTGTTAACTGGTATTACTACTGCTACCAACGCAACATTCCAAATAAGGGGAGCTACTAACGGTAGAGTATACTGTGTAGCTGGTTCTCAACAAGTTACAGGCGTTGGTACATTCTTCTTGTCAGATGCAACAAACTCAGTGACATTACAGACTGTGGCAGGTACAGTGGCCATTGATACTGCCGGTAACGTAACAGGTTCTACTACAAGTTTTGTAGCACAACAAGGCGCACAAAACGGACTATATCCAGGCGATTCTATTGCTGTTACCCTAAACGGTAGAACACAATATTTTATTATCAACACCGTAACAGGTGACGGTGCGGCTACCCTAGTTACTCCTCCAGCAACAGCTATCGCCGCAGGTGCTACTATTGCCAAAGCACAGAACGGTGTAATTGGTCGTAAGATTCAGATTAACGGACGTCTACGTACTGTTACTGGTATTGCCAGCAACACAATTATGACAGTTAATACTCCTATGGACTTTACTGACAGTAACCTGCGTTACAAAACATTCCCTCGTGGTACTATTTCCAATGGTACTAACGCTACCACACAGTGGTCTTTTACTGCTCTAAGTACTGGTACTAACAGAATGCAGGTAACTGCACCAAGCGCATTTATACCCAATGGTGCAACAATATATAACATCTGGCAAGGTACTGTAGCACTTACTGCCGGTACACTTATTTCAGCACAAGAATTTGGTGGTCTAGGTACTGCAATTACACAGTCTCCGATCAACGCTGAACTAGGTACAAGCACTATTTCTGTGTCATCAAGCACAGCAATTGTTGTAGGTCAACTAATATCTGGTAACGGTGCTCCATTACTAGGTATTCAAACTGGTACATATGTCACTGGTATTGTTGGTAACTCTGCTACAATTAGCTCAACAGTTACTACCGCAATCGTTGCTCAATCAGGCTTCTTCTACACACCAGGCGGTGCTGGAACATATTTGACCACACAACCAACAACGATAGCTACTTCCGCTACCACTGTTAGTGCTGTTCGAGGTACTGGTACTAACTTCCTATGGGACCTACAAACAGGTGACCAAGTATGGATTGGTGATGAACTAAGAACTTTGAACTTTAACACACTTACTGGTACATTGAGTTCTAGTATTCCTACAGCGGCTACTAACTATGGTTATACCACAGATTATGCTGGTTACAGCGGTGTTGCAACTAACGTGTTACGTCAAACTTATTTTGGATCATCATTCAAACGTGATGAATCTTACATCACAATGAGTGCATTCCCTGCTACAATTTCTAACGTGGTACAAACTGAAATTCGTCAAGGTGATGATTTGATCATTGACGGTACTGAAGTTACTATTGCACAGATTGTTAATACAAGCACAACAGCTTTCCGTTTAACACAAGACTTTTCACACACTCCTAATGCTTTACAAGTTTACAAGAAACGTAAACTACACGGTTTTGTATTAGAAGGTACACGTGAAGGCGGCCCGGGCCAATCATACTACGGTTTGTCAACAGCCACTCAAGGTATTAAGTGGAGCCAATTAACCAGCATTACTGCAACAACCAGCGTGTTGTATGATATTGGTGCTACACAGATTTTAGTGTCAGCGGTTCCGTTTACTAACACTGCATTACCTAACCACTTTATTAAGATCAGTGGCGCTGGTGGTGCTCCGATCGCCCTAACTGGACAAATTAACAGTGCTGTGGCAACCACTACACTAACTGGTCTTAACACACAGTTTACAACACAGCTACACATTGGTGCAGAAATTATTATTGCTGGACAACATTTAGTTGTTATTGCAATTAACAGTGATACCAGTATGGTAGTACATGCGGCTGTAACTGTAACTGGTCCAACACCGTTGTACAGAAGTGTTCCGTTGTACACATATATTGCGGCCATTACTGGTAACTTGATCACATTAGGTACTCCAATTAGGCATCCAGTATACTCCACTGGTGTTGCAGCCAATAACCCACCGTTGGTGTTCTTCATGGCTCACAGTGCAGACTTTATTGAGTATGTATACAGTGCGCCTAACAAGAGTGCTGACGCAGTGCCGTTATTAAACACCAGTAACGATCGTAAGTATTTTGGTATTCGTTACTGGCCACTGCTATCTAACACACAGGTGTTGACCACAGGTACTGGTACTATTGCGGCAGCTACTGCTGGTATTGCAACTCCAGTATATGAGCGTTGGGCGGCAGCTTATGGCGGCGCACACGGCGTTGGTATTAACATGTCTGATCAGTCTGGTGGCACTATGGTAGTTGGTACACAAACTACAACAGCATTTACTGTTGGTAGCCCAATTACTGGTTCAATCACTACATCCATGCAAGCTCAGGGAACTGCTGGTAACAGTATTACAGCATTAACATCTGCTCAGGGTACACAAGGTCTAGCTAACTCTGCATACACTATGTCACAGTCTTATACATCAGGTCTTGGTGCAACTACTGTGTTTGGTCTAAACGGTGTTTTTGACATTCAGTCATTGACACAGACCACAGGTGGATACTTGTATCTATTTGCTAACCCACGTTACTTTGTACTACAAGGTAAGAGCTACTCAAACATCCAAACGCAATGGCAGGGTGTTATTGAGTTTGAACGTGCTCAACCAGAAGATACTGGTAGTGGACTTGGAACTAGTGCAGGTATTGTTTACTCAACACTAGTAGGTGGCTCACAGTTGGCACAGGGTTTCTCCGGTGCACCAACTAACACCACAGCGGCTGGTTTCTCACAGTCAATCCAGTATATTCCTGGTATTGCTCCGTGGCCATGCTTTGCGTACTTTAATAGTAACAGATTCCCAGTTGGATCAGCGCAGAATGCTACATTACCAGTAGCTTCTCTATATCCAATCCATGGTGGTATTTTTGCTACTCCACGTGTACGTAACTCCGTAGGCGACCTAGTTGGTATTAATGCCCACATTTACAGTGCGGCAACTATTACCACTGGACGTTGGGGCCATACAGTTGAATTTGGTGCTACTGGTTCTTATACCAGCCCTGGTACATTGGCAAACAATGCATTACCAATTCAACCAACTAACTCAGTACCTCAGATCCACATGGGGCAGATTGTTCCTGTGTATACTAACGTATATAACAGCAAGCGTTTCATGTTTAGTCCTGTAGTTGTTCTTGGACCAGCATACGATCCTGATATCCGCGGACGTATTTACGGATTGAAAGTTCTACCGAGCGCATTGGGTACATTAATGGATACTGTAAGTATCACAGTTGATAGTAACTCGTTCTATGATTCAACACAGAGTGCTAAGGATCACTGGGTCATTGGTACTCCTCCAACAGCCGGTGCATTGTCTGGACAGCAAACTGTTGTAACATACAGATTTACTACCTTACAGAATGCTACAACAGGACCTCAACAGTCTTGGAGAAGTTTGGAAGATACTAACACTCAGGCTACATCAGGTGCGGCAAGTACGTTTGTTAATAACTTCCGTTGGGCTTTACCTGCTTAATTAATTAAGCAACATAAAATAGCCGCTCTTTTTAGGCGGCTATTTTTTTAGGTAAATATTCACATGCCCATTACTATTCGATTTCCTGCGCCCGGCTTTCCTTTAGGCAAACAAATTATTACACCTCTTTCCAATTTTAGTGGTCGAGGCTTTGATGGCGGCTCATTTAAAAACATTTTAATCAACAGTGAAAATCAAGGGTCATCTACCTGGATCATTAATACGGGCACTGTTGTTGCCCCTTTAGCAGATGGTACCACTGTAGTAACCTATGCTCCAAAAATTAACAATGCCACATCTTGGTACCAAGAGTATTCAATAGCATCAGACGCACTATCTACTGAACTTGTTAACCACGGAGCATTACCTGTAATTACCGGCGTTCCATTTGTTGGACAATTTCTAACTGTTAGTACAGGTACGTGGTACGGAGATAGTATTAGTTTTAGCTATCAATGGCAACGAGGCACAGTTAATATAGATGGTGCAACTAGTAGCACATATTACATAGACCCAGCAGATGAAAACTTTAAATTAAGATGTTTGGTAATTGCCAGCAGTGGAGCAGAAAGTACAATTAGTAAAAGCACCAGCACAGCCGTTATTGCTGGCGCTCCGATAAACATATCACCTCCTGTATTGAGTGGAACACAGTCAATTGGATCTACACTGAGTGTAACTACAGGCACATGGACTGCTGATACTGCACTTACATTTACATATCAATGGTATAGGACCAATGTTGTTATAACAACATCAACAGCCAGTACCTATATAATTCAAGGTATCGATGCAGGATATATATTAAATTGCTTAGTAAGAGCCACTAATACACGTGGTGCATATCATACAACTTCGTCAAACTATACTGGAATCATCTCAGGTCCTCCTATTAATACGTTTGCTCCAATTGTATCTGGTTCTATTGTATTAGGTGGCACGCTATCAATATATGATGGTTTATGGGTAGGATACCCTACTCCTACATTTACCTATCAATGGCAACGAGGAACTACTGATATTGCAGGCGCTACTGCTTCTACTTATGTCTCAGTAATAGGCGATATAGCATCTACGATTAGAGCAAGAGTAACTGCTACTAATGGACTAGGAAGTAGTAGCACCTTTTCAAATTCAACTCTGGAAATTTCTACAGTACCTACAAATACAGTGGCTCCAGCAATCACTGGAACTATATATGTAGGACAGACATTATCTGTTACCACTGGCACATGGACAGGATATCCTGCACCTACCTATGCATATCAGTGGACACGTATTTCGGCAACAGCAATATCAGTATCAGGAGCGGCAACATTCACTACTCCCGGAACTACTACATGGACCTGTCCAACGGGCGTTACTAGTGTAAATGTAGTATGTGTTGGTGCAGGTGGCGGCGGTGGCCTTGCTGGTGCCCAAGGCGGTGGCGGCGGTGGCGGCCTAGCATGGGGAAATAATATTCCAGTTACACCCGGTACAGTCTATACTGTTGTAGTTGGCCAAGGCTTCCTTAATGCACCCGGCGGCACTAGCTATTTTAGCAATACTAATGTAATTTCTGCACTTGGTGGCAGTACCGGTACCAGCGCTACTGGCACCCCTGGCGGTGTCGGCGGCAGCTATTTTGTGGCTGCTTCTATTACTTCTCAGGGCGGCGGCAGTGGAGGCAATGGCGGAGCGGGCTCGGGCTTCTCGGGCGGAAGTTCCAGTGGCTTAGGAACGGGCGGTGGTGGTGCCGGCGGCGGTGCCGGCGGATATACAGGTAATGGTGGTGCCGGTGGTAACACCTTCTCGGGGAATGGTGGATCCGGCGCCGGAGGTGGTGGTGGTGGCGGTGCCGGCTCAAGTGCATTTGGCACTGGTGCTGGTGGTGGTGGTGGCGTTGGAATATTT
>Ga0114962_10000173_pt1 | contig 56144 bp, 47 predicted proteins | sample C_130820_MF_Meta_FD_87017 | JGI IMG/M metagenome (GOLD analysis project Ga0114962, IMG submission 87017) | Freshwater microbial communities from Lake Croche, Canada to study carbon cycling - C_130820_MF_MetaG | ecosystem: Environmental > Aquatic > Freshwater > Lake | place: Lake Croche, Canada... | reverse complement strand
GAATTAATAAGCTTCAATTCAAACTTAATTGCTGATTTTGAAAATACTATTGAGGTAATTTCAGGAATAAGAACGATTAGAAAAGACAAGAATATTCCTTTCAAAGATGCAATCGAATTAAAATTAATCAATCATGACGATATATCTTCTCATTTTGATAGTGTAATTTGTAAATTAGGAAGCATTAGTGAATTGGAGTACGTTTCTGAAAAAGTTGAAGGAGCTTTGTCTTTTAGAGTAAAATCTAATGAGTATTTTATTCCAATAGTGGGAGCAATTAATGTTGAAGAAGAAATTGCAAAATTGACTGCAGAATTAGTATATACACAAGGATTTTTGAAATCGGTTCAAAATAAACTTGGAAATGAGAAATTCGTAAGCGGAGCACCCGAAAAAGTATTGGCAAATGAAAGACAAAAAGAAGCTGATGCTTTATCAAAAATTGAAACTATTGAACATAGTTTAACTGGACTGAAATAGAAGCTTATATGCTTTTTAAAATAAATATCCCCAATTCTGGAATTCCAGTATAGACTTAACGTAAAAGTTTAGACACTATTTGGGGGCATGTCCATTCTGAAATTTCAGTATTTGGTTTTTATTATTTAAGCACTTTATTTTTGAGCTTCGATGTAGCGTTCATTTACTTTAGTCCAATTAATTACCTTAAAGAAAGCATCAACATAGTTTTTTCTTCGGTATTGATAACTGAGATAATAGGCATGTTCCCAGACATCCAAAGCTAGTATGGGAGTGCCGGAGATAGTTGCCTTTTGCATGAGCGGATTATCTTGATTTTGTGTGCTTGTAACTTGTAATTTTCCTGATTTATCGGTTATCAACCAGGCCCAACCAGAACCAAATTGTTTATTAGCTGCTTGTACAAATTGATTTTTGAATTCATTGAAGGAACCAAAATCTCTATCAATTGCAAGAGCTAAAGAATCTTTAGGTAGACCTCCTGCTTTTGGAGCCATGTTTTCCCAAAAAAGACTATGGTTGTAATATCCGCCTGCATTATTTCTTAAATCCGCATTATTTGGATCTAATTTTTTTATAACATCTACAATTGGTAATTGCTCAAATTCGGTTCCTGCAATTACTTTATTAAGATTATTAGTATAAGTTAAATAATGTTTTGAATAGTGAATTTCCATTGTTAATGCATCAATACTAGGGGAAAGTGCATCATAAGAATAGGGGAGTTTTACCATTTCAAATGTGCCAGCTTCTGCTTTTACATCCTCTGGATTTCCTATTGTCATCTTGGTTTCGGCAGATGGAAGTGGAACTTCTACTACTTCAGTTAGTTTTTTGTTATTACAAGATTGCATTAACACTAGTGTAAAAAAACTTAGAATTAATGGAAGACTTTTTTTCATTTTACTATTATTTTTTGGAAAGTGAAAGAATCATTTCAATATATGATTCCTTTGCCTGATCAATACTTAGATGGCTAATTTGCATCCAGGCATTTGTTTTGAAAGCATCTCTGATATGAAATGCTGGATTCTGTTTTGGACCTAAGTCGCCGTAAGTTGCTTGTTTGTAAAAGGCATATAATCGCAACTGAACATCCTGAGGCAAGGAAGCTTGCGTCATTTTTGATGCGATTTTAACCGCTTCAATAAAACGAATATCTAAATCTTTTTTATTCATTAAGATTTTACTGCCACAATAGTTTTTCCACCTACAGCAGTTTCATTTAATTTTACATTTATTTCTGTTCCAATAGGTAAAAACAAATCTACCCTTGAGCCAAATTTAATAAATCCAGCATCTGTTCCTTGAATGACCTGCATACCTTCGGTTGCATAATTCACAATTCGTCGGGCTAAAGCTCCAGCTATTTGACGGTATAATACTTCACCAAATTTCGGGTTTTCAATAACAATTGTTGTCCTTTCATTTTCAGTGCTTGCTTTTGGATGCCAGGCAACCAAATATTTTCCAGGATGATATTTGCTAAATTTTACTATTCCGTTTAAAGGATAGCGAGTAACATGAACATTTATAGGAGACATGAAGATAGATACTTGTAGTCGTTTATCTTTAAAATATTCACTTTCAAAAACTTCCTCAATAACAACAACTTTCCCATCAACAGGAGCAATTATATGATTGTCATTTATTACAACATCTCTTTTTGGATTTCTAAAAAACTGTAAAATAAGTATTAATAAAAATAATACTATAATCTCAACAGCTTTTTTTAGCCAAAAAAGGCTAATAAATTTTTCTGCCAATAGTAAAAAAACAACTGTAAGTGTTGTTGCTATTAAAATGATTTTTCCGCCTTCTTTATGAAACATAATTTAAAATTTGATAAAACAAAAATACAATAGGTGCTACAAATATAACACTATCTAATCGATCTAAAATACCACCATGACCCGGCATTATCTTTCCGCTGTCTTTTACACCAGCAATTCTTTTGAATTTAGATTCTACGAGATCACCAAAAGTTCCAAACAAAACTACTATGATTCCAAAACCTAACCAAATGTTTTGAGTAGTTTTCCCTCCTTCAATATAATATTTAGAGATTAGGATGCTTGCTATTATTGAGAAAATTGCACCTCCAATAAATCCTTCAATTGTTTTTTTAGGCGAAATTTTTTCAAATAATTTATGTTTACCTACAGACTTTCCTATAATGTAGGCAAAGCTATCATTTATCCAAATTAGAATAAAAATACCAATTATAATTTTAGGATTATAACCCTTTAATCCAAATGGAATTTTTGTAAGAATTATGAAAGGAAGTATTATATAACCTATTAAATAGATGTATTTTGAAACGGAATTAATTTTTATAAAATTATCTTCAAATAAAAAAAAAATACATTTTAATGAAACTATAAATGTTAGTAAGGTTAATGTGATGTCAAAATAGGGATTTAAAGGGATTTTAAAAAACAATAGATAAGCAATACTTAAAAATGAAATGAGTGCTAAAGAAATAGAAAATATCTTGTTTAGATGAACTAAACTACAAAATTCATAAACAGCTATTAGCAGGAAAACTCCAAATAAAACAAAGAAACTTTCTTTGGAATAAAGAATAGACGCAATTAATAAAATTATGTAGATAGCACCAGATATAGATCTCTTTAGTGTTTCATTCATATTAAAGGTCTTCTAAAAGCAGTAAATATAGGTTTTTAGCACTGCTTCCATATTGAAGAAAATCTTCCTCTTTTGCCTTTTCAAAATATTTTATAGTCGTAATATTCGTAGGATAGTCTTTATTGTATTTCTTTTTTATAGATTGAAGACCGTCACTTTTGCTATCCACTATTTGACTTGTAGTTGCTAATACGATAATATTATCAGGCAAATCATTAGGCTTATTTTGCTTTATTTGATTGGATGAAAATAAAATTGAACCTTCTTCAGCAATTAGATTTTCGCAGCTAGCTAAAATGAATTTTGGTTTTGTAGTATTGGTATAGGATACTTTATTTTCATCTAACATACTACATAATTTTGCTTCATAGCAAATAGCTTCACTTTCAAACCAATCATTCTCTTCTAGTATGTTTTCAAAATGATCTTTTACTTCATTTAAATTCTCACAATAAAGAAATTTCCCTCCATTTTTTTTGAAGTTAAAAGTAAATTTTTCATCTATTGGTGCTGATAAATCGGAATGTGAAGTATTGAATTCGCTTTCTTTTCCCTCATGTGAGGAATCATTATTAGATCCAAAAAGTTTTCTGAAAAGACTCATATACGGTATAAAAAAACGATTAATTTATTATTGAAAACTTTCAAAGATAAAAAAATCTTAATTCAAAAGCATTTTTGAATTAAGATTTTTTAAAATAAAAATATTTTGTTTTTTATTACAAAGCTGTTTCTTCTTGTAAATTTGAATCGAAAGTTCTTTTACCGAAAATAGTTTCCAAATCATCTTTAAAAATAACTTCTTTTTCTATCAGAATATCAGCGAGTTGGTTTAGTTTATCTTTGTTATCTTCTAATATTTGTATCGCTCTTTGATATTGACCTTCAATTAATTTTGAAATTTCTTTATCAATTACTTTAGCAGTTTCTTCAGAATAAGGTTTAGAAAAGTTGTATTCGCTTTGACCTGTGGAGTCATAATAAGTTACATTTCCAATTTCATCGTTCAAACCATAAACGGTAACCATTGCTCTAGCTTGTTTCGTAACTTTTTCCAAATCGCTTAAAGCTCCTGTGGAAATTCTATTAAAAGTAACTTTTTCTGCAGCTCTTCCGCCCATAGTAGCGCACATTTCATCTAGCATTTGATCTGTTCGAACAATTAGCCTTTCTTCTGGAAGATACCAAGCAGCTCCTAAACTTTGGCCTCTAGGAACTATAGTCACTTTTACTAATGGAGCAGCATGTTCAAGCATCCAACTTACGGTTGCATGACCAGCCTCGTGAATAGCAATTGCTTTCTTTTCACCAGGGGTTACAATTTTATTTTTCTTTTCTAAACCACCAACTATCCTGTCAACAGCATCAAGGAAATCTTGTTTATCAACAGCGGTTTTATTATGTCTTGCAGCAATAAGCGCTGCTTCGTTACATACATTTGCAATATCAGCACCGGAGAAACCTGGAGTTTGTTTTGCTAAAAAGTCGGTATCTAGACCTTCTACTTTTTTTAATGGAGCTAAATGGACTTCGAATATTTCTTTACGTTCTCTAACATCTGGTAAATCAACAAAAATTTGTCTGTCAAATCGACCTGCACGCATCAAGGCTTTGTCTAAAACATCGGCTCTATTTGTAGCCGCTAAAACAATCACGTTAGAATTAGTTCCAAAACCATCCATTTCGGTCAGTAATTGGTTCAAAGTGTTTTCCCTTTCATCATTTCCGCCAGACATATTGTTTTTACCTCTAGCTCTTCCCACAGCATCAATCTCATCAATAAATATAATTGCTGGAGATTTTTCTTTGGCTTGCTTAAATAAATCTCTTACTCTAGAAGCCCCTACACCCACAAACATTTCAACAAAATCAGAACCTGATAAAGAGAAAAAAGGAACTTGTGCTTCACCTGCTACAGCTTTAGCTAAAAGGGTTTTTCCAGTTCCTGGAGGCCCAACGAGTAGAGCTCCCTTAGGAATTTTACCTCCAAGGTTAGTATATTTTTCGGGATTTTTTAAAAATTCTACAATTTCTTGTATTTCTTCTTTAGCACCTTCAAGACCTGCTACATCTTTAAATGTTGTTTTTATATCTGTTTTTTCATCAAAAAGTTTAGCTTTTGATTTTCCAATATTGAATATTTGGCCACCGCCACCTCCTCCTCCGGCTCCACCGGACATTCTTCTCATTATAAAAATCCATAACCCAACAATTATTATTATCGGAAGTAGACTGATGAATAAATCGGACCAGTTGCTTTTTGCTAAGAAGTTAAAATCTTTTAGCTTTCCTTCAGCAACGGCAGTTTCTAATTTTTTTTGAAAAAGTTCATCGTTTCCAATGTCAAAAACATAGTGAGGCCCTTTATTTGGACGATTCAATAAATCTTTAGCAACTGCTTTATGTGTAGCTAATTTAATAGCCTCTGGAGTTAAATATACTTCAGCTTCTGATTTATTATAAACAATTACTTTTTGGACTTCACCTTTTTCTAGGTAGGTATTAAATTTTGAAGAGGTAGTTTTTGCTGCTTCTTGAAAATTAGAACCACCTGTAAATACACTGATGAAAAGGAATATAAGCAGAATAGATCCATAAATGATCCATGGATTTATTTTAATTTTTTTCGGATTGGGTTTGTTATCGCTAGCCATTTATTTGTATTTCTTTAGTATTTGTTTTGTATTGTCGTGATTTTTGCGTCACCCCAAAGGCTTTCGATGTTATAGTATTCGCGAATATTTTTTTGAAAAACGTGAACTACAATGTTTACATAATCCATTAGCACCCATTCGGCATTATCAGCCCCTTCAATATGCCAGGGCTTATCTTGAATTGCTTTTGAAACTGTTTTTTGAACTGAATTAACAATGGCGTTAACCTGAGTGTTGGAATTTCCGTTGCAGATAATGAAATAATCACAGGAAGAATTATGTATTTCTCTTAAATCTAAAATATCAATGTCATTTCCTTTTACTTCTTCAATCCCTTTAATGATGTTTGATAGTAAATCATCATTATTTATTGCCTTTTTTGCCATTTAAAATTTTTATATAAGTTTGTAAAGTTAGCACTTTTTGTGTTTAATTTTGAACCTTAACATAACATTAAATTATGTTTGCCAAATTAATTTTTATGAAACTAATCAAACTCGATGCCATAGATTCCACAAATGAATTCCTAAAGGGATTATTCAACAGACAGGTACTCGATAATTTTACAACAATTACTGCTGAGAGCCAAACAAAAGGGAAGGGACAGATGGGGTCTGTTTGGAGTTCAGAACCAGGTAAGAATATAATAATGAGTATTTTAGTTAAAGAATTTTTAATTGAAATTCAATGTATTTATAATTTAAATATCGTAATATCAATAGCTGTTTTTCAAACTTTAGAAAAATTAAATATTCCTAAATTAAGTATTAAATGGCCTAACGACATAATGTCAGACAATAAAAAAATTGGTGGAATTTTAATTGAAAATAGTATTAAAAGTGACGGAACCATTGTTTCTTTTGTAGGCTTAGGTTTAAATATCAATCAGACTAATTTTGAATATTTACCAAAAGCTTCTTCTTTAGCAGTTATTACGGATAAATTTTTCAATAAAGAGGAAATTTTATTTTCAATAGTTGATACAATGCAACAAAATATTTTTTTGTGGAATGTTAATTCAATGTCCTATTGGTCTTATTATTCTCAAATTTTATTTAAAAAAGGTATCCCAATGCCTTTTCAAAATAATAAATCAGAAAATTTCATGGGAATAATTCAAGGTGTATCCACTTCGGGTAAACTACAGGTACTGCTAGAAGACGATTCTATATCAGAATATGACATAAAGGAAATTCAAATGTTGTATTAATGAATTTTAATTATGTTTCTTTTTTTTCTTTTTTTTCTTTTTTCGAATCCTAAATCGTAATAATATTAAACTCATTCACATTTAATTGTAAGGTAAAAACATCGTTTAACGATCTATTTTTTAGTCATAAATCTTTCCCAAAAATGAGAATAACACAATAAATTTATCATTAATTTGTATTTACAACGATATAGGTTAATTTTTAAAGCATTTTTTTAATAAAACAGGAAATATGATTACATTTATTACAGCAATAGTTTTATTGCTTTTAGGATATCTTTTTTACGGCAAATTTGTTGAAAAGACTTTTAATTCAGATCCGAATAAACCTACACCAGCTCACACTCATGCTGATGGTGTTGATTTTGTTCCGATGAATAGTAATAAAAATGCATTTATTCAAATTTTAAATATTGCCGGTGTTGGGCCCATCTTTGGTCCTATTTTAGGAGCATTATATGGTCCATCCGCTTTTATTTGGATTGTTTTCGGAGCTATTTTTGCTGGTGCAGTTCATGATTATCTAACTGGGATGATTTCTTTGAGATATGGTGGTGCGCATTTACCAGCATTAGCCTCTCGTTTTTTAGGTAAGTCATTTAGCCATGTAGTCAACTTCTTTTCGGTTTTACTTCTTGTTTTAGTGGGGACAGTTTTCGTATCTGCTCCAGCAAAAATGATAAATGAATTAATTGGTAATGATTCTAATATTTTAACAATAATTGTATTTTGTATTTTTATCTATTATATTTTAGCTACAGTTTTACCTATTGACAAAATAATTGGAAAATTATATCCTATATTAGGTTTTTTATTATTAGTGAGTGCTGTGGGGATTTGTATTGGAATGTTTTTATTTGGAAATCCAATACCTGAATTAACAATTGAAAATCTTCATCCACAAGGAATTCCCTATTATCCAGTAATTTTTTTAACTATATCCTGTGGTGCATTGTCTGGATTTCATGCTACTCAGTCGCCAATTATCTCCCGTACCATTAATAATGAAAAAGATGGTAGAAAAATTTTCTACGGAATGATGATTGTAGAAGCTGTTATTGCTATGATTTGGGCTGCTGCAGCGATGAGTTTAATGAATGGTGAAGATTTAAGTGCGCTACTTGCCAATGGAGGTCCTGCAGCAGTAGTGAATAAAATTGCCATAGTTTTTTTAGGAACTGTTGGTGGTACAATTGCTGTTTTGGGTGTAATTGTATTGCCTATAACATCTGGAGACACCTCTTTTAGAGCTGCAAGAATGATTATTGCTGATTATCTAAAAATTGATCAGAAGGCTTTGAAAAATCGTTTTATGGTTGCAATTCCACTATTTATAGTTTCTTACATTCTAACTAATATGGATTTCCAATTATTGTGGAGGTATTTCTCCTGGGCAAATCAAGTAACAGCTGCCATTGCTTTGTGGATTGGAGCTGTTTATTTGTATCAAAAGAAAACGCATTATATAATTGCTTTAGTTCCTGCCTTCTTTATTACTTCTGTTGTAGGTTCCTATCTTTTTTATGATCCTACCATTGGTTTTGGTTTAGATGTTATAACTTCAAATTGGATTGGTTTAGCATTTACAGTTCTGCTTACAATTCTATTTTTTGTAGTAATGAAAAAAAGAAAAGAGATTATTGATTAATTCTTTGATTTATAAAAAAAAGGGTTCTCCTAAGTAAAATTTTATCAAGGCATTGTTAAATAATAATTCATATTTTGATTTTATTAACTCAGCCTGGGAGTTATTAAAAACAGACTTAGTTATATTTAGTTCATTAATATTTATTTTACCCATTTCAAATTTTAATACATCTGCTTCGTAACTTTTTTTAGAAAATTCAAAAGCTATTGTTGAAGCTTCCTTTTTTTTAAGAGAGGTTTTAGAATCGGTTATTGCTTTTAAAACCTCTTTTGAAAGTTGGTTTTGCAGGTTTTGTGTAAACAATGATGCTTGTTTAATTTCAATTTTACTTGTTTTTATCCTTGAAAAATTATCAAATTGACTAAATATTGGGACTATTAAATTAAATCGCAACCCCTTAGATAAATTCGTATTGTATTGATCATTAAATGGTATTGGAATTTTATAAACACTATAATTCGAGCCATAAATAAGTCGCATACTTAATATAGGGTAGAGAGGAGCTCTCGCTATTGAAAGTGCTGTTTTAGCTTTTTTTTCTGCCCACAAACTCATCAAATAGGAGGGATGTATACTTACCGCTTTATTTGTTAGTAAATATTGATTATCATTTAATTCTAAATTTGAATCAATAATTTCTAAATTTGGTTTCGTTAAATAAAGTTCCTTCTCTAATGAAATATTCATTAATTGTTTAAGAATTATACTATTATCTGTTAAATTATTTTGATTAGTAAGTAAATTTAATTCTTCAGTTGCTTTTTGAGATTTAATTTTAAAAACTTCACTTTCAGAAATTACACCAGAAGAATACTTCAATATTGCTATTTCTAATTGTTTGTCACTTGACTTTATCTGATCTTTATTAGCTAGTATAACTTCCTCTAAATATAAGATTGTTATATATTTTTGAGCAAGGTCAATTGTTATTTCATTTTTTATTTTCTGAATATTAAGTGTAGCTATTTTTAAATCTTGATGGTTTGATTTAATAGTATTTATTACAGAAAAACCGGAAAATAAATTAAAATTCGCATTGATAGTCCCTGCAAAATATTTTAAATCATTATTTACATAAAGATTTGTGTGTGGATCTATTTCACGCCCCCATGAATTTTTATCGTCAAAATTTCCAAAAATATTAGGTAGCATATTTCCATAACTTGCTTTGTATTGAAAATAGGCCTTTTCGTCTGAAAGTAGCGCTTCTTTCAAAGTCAAATTATTTTTTAATACTAAATCCAAACAATTATCAAAGGAAAGAATATCCTGTCCAAAAACTGATTTAGAAAGAAGAAAAAGTACGAAAAGTAGAATCCTTTTTTTCACGATATTAATTGATGCTATCGCCTATTTTGTTAAACAATTTTTTAATTATGTATTGAAAAAGTTGCATTTTTTCAATAATAACTTCCCCTTTAAGTTTATACCCCGCTTTTAAATTTATATTTGGATTGAATTTTTCAATATTTGCCAAACAATAAAAAGTTTTATCTACATCTGAAGGAGAAACATAAGTAATTTTACCCTTAATAGCACCGAAACGATAATAATTATAGGCATCTAGTTTTAGATTTATTTCTTGGCCTTTTTTAATATAGGCAAGGTCTTTTTCATCTAAAATCACTTTTCCATAAAAGGATTCTTTCAGTGGAGCTATAATGCTTAAGACATCGCCTTTATTTATTATTTCAAGATTTTGTCTCGAATTAAACAAGTTGGAAATAGTCCCATTTATAGGGGAAACTATAATCAGCTTTCCTAATTCATCTGTTATATAATTTAAATTGGATTTCCCATCTTTAATCAAAGTTTGTAGTTCTACAATTTCACGTTGATAATTTTGAATTTGATTTTCAACATCAATGATACTTCTTTTTAAATCATTATTTGTTTTCAAATAATTATTTGATAAATTTTCAAAATCATAATTTTTTATACTATAGTTGGATTTAGTGTCTAATTGCCCTTTTTTATCGTCAATATTTTTATTTTTAGTATCAGTCATTTCATATCTTGAAATTGCTCCTTTAGCGTATAATAATGAATCAGTTTTAAATTTATCAGTCAAGATTGAAGTTTGTTGAGAGGATAAATTAATTTTATTGTTTAATGAGATAATTTCTTGTTCCGCTTTATTTCTGTCAGTTTGATATATATTAGATTGAATTTCTAATAATTGATTTAAAAAATCTCTTCTGTTTTTTGTATTGTCTATTAATTTTTGAATAATTTTAATTTTATTTTTCATTGCTGCAACATCAATATTCAATATTTCAAAATCAGATTTAGTCTTTTTATTTTCTAATACAAACAGTGTATCTCCTATTTTCACCTCTTGACCCTCTTTAACTAGTATGCGCAATACTTTAACATCGTTCGGAGCGTTTATTTTTAATTGTGGAGTATCCGAAAATATTTGACCTTCTCTAAAAGTTACTGTATCGTTTATTCTTAAAGTAAAGATTAGTAATAGTATCAGTACCATAAAAATTACTAAAATTCTATTTAGAATTTTAATAAAATTAATTGATTTCGTGTTGTAATAGTAAGAGTTCTCCATTTGAAATTATATATTTTTTGGAAAAATTAATATTATGTATTGGTTCATGAGAAATAATAATGTAAGTCCTATCTTTATCATTATTTATAATAAGTTCAACCTTATTGCGAGATTCTATATCCATACCTGATAGCACTTCGTCAAGAATAATTAGTTCTGCTTTAGCAAATAAAGCACGTAGTAAAAGTATTTTTTTTCTTTGTCCGGTTGAAAGATTTTTACCATTTTCATTTATTAAAAAATCTAAACCATCATCTTTTGATGCGATGAATTCATATAAATCTATTTGTTTTGCTTTATCGAGGATTTCAGAAATTGGAATGTCTTTTCCTAATACTATATTATTCTGAATCGTATCATTAAATAGAATATCTTCGTTGGTGACTAATAATATTTTATCCCTCATTACCTCTTCATTATAAAATTTTTTATCTCTTGCATTTATTAAAACAGATCCGAAATTTGGGTAATAAAGAGATGTAAGTATTTTACTTAAAGTAGATTTACCTGAACCATTTTGACCTTCTATTTTTATTTTTTCGCCTTTTTTAAGTTTAATATTTATATTTTTCAGTATTAATTCATTTGTTGCGTAACCATAATTAATATTTTGTAATTCAATTTTATCAATTGTAAACTCTTTTATTCCTTTATCAGATTTCTTTTTTGTTTGTTCATCAAAGTCTAAATATCTTTTTAATATCACTTCATTTTCCTGTAGCGTCATATTATCATCTAAAATACTTTTTAAAGAAGAAAATATTTTTGATGACAAAGCAATAAAAGTAATAATTTGTCCTAGTGTTATAATTTGTGTTTCAATAGCCGATTTTGTAAGAAATACAATTATTAAAACAGAAGATACTATTACAATTAATGCCACTACAATTTTATTAACTAAATCAATATATCCATTTTTGAGTTGAATTTTTAAATAATCTTTAATGGCAACAAAAATTTTATTAGAATGAAAACGTTCTATTTTAAAACTTTTTATGACCTGAATGCCTTCTACTTTTTCCATTATTTTAGAAAGGAAATCAGCTTTTCTTATGTATCGTAATCTTTCATTTTGCTTCAGATAAGGAGTAATAAATTTAAACCATAAAAAAAATAAAATCATTACTCCTAATACAATAAGTGCCAGTAATTTGTCGATAAAAAATAAAATACATAAAGAGTAAATAGAAACAACGACGTCTACCAAAATACTTGTAAAAAATTTCATAAAAAAACTTTTCAACTTTAAGGAATCACTTACACGTTCCATTAAATCTCCTTTTTTATAGGTATGTATATAAGAAAGGGAAGATTCATTTATCTTATCATCAAAAGAAAATAAGAAATACTTATCCAAAGCATTTCCTAGATGAATTCCAACAAAGTTTTTATATAAAGTTGTGAAAAGATCAAATATATTGTAAACTCCCAGGCCTATAGCGAATAATATAAGGGTGTTTAAATTGTAGGTAGGTAATACATTATCAATTAAAATTTGATTTGTAAAAACGGCTATTTGAGCTGTCAAAGCTGAAAACAAAGCAGCAAAAATGTAGATGTACCAAATTTTTTTATATTGTCCTAATTGTTTAAATAATTGCCAGTATAGGCTGGTTTTTCCCTCTTTTGTAAAGGAATGATTGTGGTCTTTAATTGGTTTTACAACTATTATAAGAGGAGAATTATTCTTAATTTTTCCTTTGTTAAATTCAAGTGTTTTAAAATTTGAAGGTACGATAGAGATTTCTTGATTTTTTAAAAGATCGTTTAAAAATTTTTTTTCTACAAATGCATCTCTAAACCCAAAATTTTCTTTGATGTATTTAAAATAAGTAAGTTTATTAAATAAAACGGCATGTCCATTTTCAATCAATGCATCATCAAAATTAATTTTATATTCTGCTAAATCTTGCGAACAAAGCGCCAAAATTTTATCTTCAGTTTCTGCTAAATCCCATAGATTTTTATTAAAATGAGATTTTCTTTTAATTTCTTGTATACTCAAATAGTATTGACTACCCTTACTAGGATCGTATATTTTAAGTTTATCTGCCTTCAATTCATTTACGACAACATAATGCAAACCATTTTTACTTTCAATAGGCAAAATAAAAGGCATTAAGGCTCTTAGATAGGTTTCATTATTTCGTGTTTGATTTACATCTAGTAATTTAAAATTAGCAATAAAGCCATTTGAATTAAGAAAATTTTTTAAATCTATTATTGGAGTTCCTTTTTCTTCAACAATAATATTTTGTTCGATATATTTCCGGGAAATATTCAATTCAAAAATATTGAAAATAGTCTTGATTGCGCTTATACCGCAATCATTACTCTTTAATTGTGGATCCGTTACAGGCATAGCGTACGTTGTGTTAATATTTATTAACAGGTATTAACTTAACTTAATTAAAGCGTTAATTATATATCAATAATACATATAAAATATTACATGTACTATATATTTCTATGTCTTACCGGAAAAGACGTTTAAATGTAAATTTTGAAAAATAACAGTTTAAATTAAACACAAAAATGCCTTTTAGAATTTCTAAAAGGCATTTTTGTATTTAATTTTATTAATTTAATGTGGCTACAATCGATTCATATTATCTGATAAAGTTTCGATGAACTTTCCAATAGGCCCTTTTATCATCATTGCCATCATTGCATTGAATTCACCTTCAAAAAACAACTGGATCTCTGATTGATTTTCGTTAATACCACTAATCGATATTGTTAAAGTAAAAGGTAATTTGTCACTAGATGCACCTAAAACAATTTTATTTGGTGCTATCTTTTCTTTTATTTTTAATTTAATTTCAGGCATTCCTTTTAGTCCAAAGAGGAAAGAATCCTCACCGCTCACTTCAAATTTAGCTATTGATTCAGGCATTAATTTTTCGAAATTTCGAACATTGGATAAAGAATCAAATAAATATTGCGTGGATTTATCAATACTAACTTTTGGACTTTCTAAATTCATTTGAATTTTGTTTTTATTTTTTAAATTTCAATTCCCCAGGTTGATGGAGATGTATTCCATTCCTTTAAAGTGTCTAATTCATTTTCAGTAATGTAATTCTTATTTATAGATAAATTTAGTAAATTATCGTAATTACTCAAAGTAAACAAATCAACATTGGATTTTTTAAAATTTATTTCAGCGATGTCGAATCCGTATGTAAAGATAGCAACCATTCCTTTTACATTTACACCAGCTTCTCGAAGCGCATCTACGGCAACTAAGCTGCTATTTCCAGTACTGATTAAATCTTCAACAACGACAACATTTTGTCCTTTTTGAAGAAAACCTTCTACTTGATTTTGTTTACCGTGTTTTTTAGGCTCTGGACGAACATATACAAAAGGTAAGCCCATATATTCGGCTACAAGCATTCCAATTCCAATAGCTCCTGTTGCTACTCCGGCAATTACGTCCGGTTTTCCAAATTGTTTTTCAATATTTTTAGAAAATTCTTCTCGTACGTAATTTCTTATAGCTGGAAATGAGAGTATTAGTCGGTTGTCACAATAAATAGGGGACTTCCAACCTGAAGCCCACGTAAAAGGATTTTTTGGATTCAATTTAATTGCATTTATTTGCAAAAGCAATTCGGCTGTTTTTTCGGCTGTTTCTTTATTAAAAATCATATTACAAATGTATAAAGTTTTTGTCAACGATAAACCACTTTTCTTAACAAATGAAATCGCCAAAGAAACCGATTTTCAATTGTTTTTACTTGAAAGTATTGATATAGAGAAGCTTATTATAAAAATGTTTAATAATAAAATTACAAAATGTTATCTTTATTATCCAGACGAAAGTGTAATTTTTAAAAAATTAACGGCTAAGATCCCTGTTCAAAGAGCAGGAGGTGGATTAGTTTACAACAAAAAAGGTGAAGTTTTATTTATTTTTCGAGATGGAAAATGGGATTTACCTAAAGGAGGAAAAGAAAAACGGGAAAAAATGTCTCAAGCTGCCTTACGAGAAGTTGAGGAAGAAACAGGTGTGAATGGGTTAGTAATTACAAATAAATTACAGAAAACATATCATGTTTTTAAACGCAATGGGAAGTTTAAACTAAAAATTACGCATTGGTTTGAAATGCAAACTGATTTTTCAGGGATTCTTGTAGGCCAAGCTAATGAAGGAATTGAAAAAGTAGCTTGGTTGAATCCGGAACAAATTCAAGAAGCAATGAATAATTCATATGAAAATATTAAATTATTATTCGAAAATATAAAGCTCCACTATTAGGAGCTTTTTTATTTATGATTAAGTCACCAATACATAAGAAATCAATTTATCTTTGCCAAATGAATAAGAAAACCCATTCTAACAATATCCTTTTGAATTTAGGAATTGAAAAGCTAAATGAAATGCAGTTTGCGGCTCAGGAAACTATCTTGAACGAGAATAATGTGTTGTTGCTTTCGCCAACTGGTTCTGGGAAAACTTTGGCCTTTTTATTGCCTATTTTTGAAATGTTACAAGCCGAAATCCTTTCAGTGCAATGCATGATTTTAGTTCCTTCAAGGGAATTGGGTTTGCAAATTGAACAAGTTTGGAAAAAGATGGGTACAGATTATAAAGTAAATGTTTGCTATGGTGGACATTCCATTGAAACAGAAATCAAAAATTTAAGTAATCCGCCAGCAGTTTTAATTGGAACTCCCGGAAGAATTGCAGATCATATTGATAGAGGGACTTTTAGAACCGATAAAATTCAGACTCTGATTTTGGATGAATTTGATAAATCTTTACAATTAGGATTCCATGAACAAATGTCTTTTATTATTGGAAAATTAACAAAACTCAATAAGCGAGTATTAGTTTCAGCGACTTCAGATATTGAAATCCCAAGATACACCCGAGTGGTAAATCCAACAATTTTAGATTTTATTCCGGAGGTAGAAGAAAGGAATAATCTTTCTATGAAAATGATTGTCTCTAAGGAAAAAGACAAAATAGGGAGTTTGTTTCATCTAATTTGTTCCTTGAAATCACAATCGGCTTTGGTTTTTTGTAATCATCGTGATGCCGCAGAGCGCATTAGCGACACTTTAAACGAAAAAGGAATCCATTCGACCTATTATCATGGAGGAATGGATCAAGATGAAAGAGAGCGCGCTTTAATTCAATTTAGAAATGGTAGTGTAAGTTATTTAATAACCACTGATTTGGCAGCTCGTGGACTTGATATTCCAGAGATGAAGCATGTTATTCACTATCATTTGCCTTCTAAAGAAGATGAATTTACACATAGAAATGGAAGAACTGCCAGGATGTTAGCCTCTGGAACCGCTTATATTATTGCACATGAAAGTGAAAAAAAATCGGATTATCTAGATTATGGAATGGAAATTTTGAAAGTTGAAAACTTTAATTCCTTACCAAAACCACCCGAATTCCAGACTGTTTATATTAGTGGTGGAAAAAAAAATAAGCTCAACAAAATAGATATTGTAGGTTTCTTTTCTCAAAAAGGAAAACTTGAAAAAGAAGATTTAGGGTTAATCGAAGTGAAAGATTTTATATCCTTTGCAGCCGTAAAATTTAATAAAGTTGCAGATTTACTGAAAAATATTCAGGATGAAAAAATGAAGGGCAAAAAATTTAAAATTGAAGTTGCCAGAAAAGTTGTTAAGAAAGTCGAGGATTAAAACTTATTTTCGCTAAAAGAGGAACTACTTTCTAATTTAACTTTAAAAAAAAATCCTTAGCAGTTTACACCCTGCTAAGGATTTTTTTTAAAAAGATTTTAGTATCTATACTTTCTTAACGTATTGTGTAATTATAACAATAGTTTGTCCGTCGACTCTTCCTTCAATATATTCGGCATTTTCATGATCCAGTCTAATATTTCGCACCGCAGTTCCTTGCTTTGCAACCATACTTGAACCTTTTACTTTTAGATCTTTGATTAAAACCACAGCGTCTCCAGTAGATAAAATAACGCCATTCACATCTCGGTGAATAATTTTAGCTTCATCCTCTTCTCCTTCACCAGTAGCTTGTGCCCAGGCCAAATCATCTTCGTCTAAATACATTTGGTCTAATAATTCTTTTGGCCAACCAGCGGCTCTTAATCTGCTTAACATTCTCCATGCAACAACTTGAACAGCAACATGCTCACTCCACATACTATCGTTTAAACATCTCCAATGGTTTAAATCTTCATTTCCTGGATTTTCAATTTGGTCAATACAGGTTTTGCATGCCAATATACTTTCATCTGCACCACCTTTTTTTGTTGGTAAAACGGAAAATACACTTAAATTTTCTGATGCAGCACATAATTCACATTTCGAATCACTGCGTTTATTTAATATTCTTTCCATAATCTAAATTCTATATTTTTAAGGTTGCGAAAGTACATTTAAATAGGATATTCCGCAAATTTATAACTGGTTTACTGCTCGCTTTTGACTTTAACGGCATCGGGAACTAACATTTGATATTGTCCACCATTTCGAATCACATCTCGAACTATACTAGAACTGATATAAGATGTTTTTGCAGCAGTTAACAAGAAAACAGTTTCTATTTTAGAAAGTCTTCTGTTGGTGTGCGCTATGGCTTTTTCGAACTCAAAATCTGCTGGATTTCGAAGACCTCGAAGGATAAAATTAGCTTTTATGTTTTTGCATAAATCAATAGTTAATCCTTCATAGGTTATTACTGATATAGAAGGATCATCAGTAAAAGATTCTTCAATGAATCTTTTTCTTTCCTCAAGAGTAAACATGTATTTTTTCTCAGCATTGATACCTATTGCGATTACGATTTCATCAAATAAAGGGATACTTCTTTTGATAATATCATAATGCCCTAAAGTGATTGGGTCAAATGAACCTGGAAATATTGCTTTTCTCATTATTTAAAATTGTGATATTAGTTTATATTTTTTTATAAAATAAATTAAATCAAAGCCAATTCAATAGCATTGGTAAATAAATCTTCTAATGAAATTCCGGCAGCTTTAGCTTGCTGCGGTATTAGACTTTCGGTAGTTAAACCCGGAATAGTATTCATTTCCAACATATAAGGCTCTCCATTAACGATTATAAATTCACTTCTTGAAAAACCTTTCATTCCAAGAATTTCATAGGCATGTTTGGCAATTTTATTTACCTTTTCTGTCATTTCATCCGAAATTCGTGCAGGAGTAATTTCTTGTGATTTACCTAAATATTTCGCTTCATAATCGAAGAAATCATTTTCAGAAACAATTTCCGTAATTGGTAAAACTGTGATTGTTCCTTTGTAATTGATAACACCAACAGAAACTTCGGTACCATCAAGGAAACTTTCAATAATAATTTCGGTGTCTTCCTGATAAGCGACTTCAATAGCGATAGGTAATTCAGCTTGTGTTTTTACTTTGGATATTCCAAAGCTAGAGCCCGATTTATTTGGTTTTACAAAGCAAGGCAATCCCACTTTTTTAACGATTTCAGCAGTATTTATGGAATCTCCTTTGTTCAAATAGTAGGACTTTGCTGTTTTTATCCCGTAGGGTTTTAAAACGGAAAGCAAATCTCGCTTGTTGAAGGTCAATGCTGCCTGATAATAATCACACGAGGTTTGAGGAATTCCAATCAATTCAAAATAGGCCTGCATTAAACCATCTTCACCAGGAGTTCCATGTATGGCATTGAATACAGCGTTAAAACTAATTTTGGTTCCGTACACGTTTACTGAAAAATCATTTTTATCAATAGGGAATTCGATTTCATTTTCATCAACATAAACCCATTTTTCTTTGAAAATATGAATTCTATATCCTTTGTATTTTGTTTTATCTAAAAATTGGTAAACAACGTTTCCGCTAATAAGTGAAATTTTATATTCGCTAGAATAGCCTCCCATGATAATGGCAATATTTTTCATATTTTTAAAAATAGTTTTTTGTCAGAAACTAATTTTTTAGCCCCTCAATTAATATTAAACAAAATTATCATTTTTTTTGAAACGAATTGCCTTTAGTATTTTTATATCTTTGCAGGAAATAAAAATAATATGAGTTTAGTCAATTATCTTAAAAGTAAGGATTTTTTTATACAAATATTGATCGCTTTGTCTATAGTTGGCATTTTGGGTTTTTTATTTATGCATTGGTTGACCTACATTACAGATCATGGGCAAGAAATTACAGTTCCTAATTTGAGTAAATTGAGTGAGCAACAGGTTGAAGAAAAGTTAAACGATTTGAATTTAGAATATGTCCTTTTAGACAGTGTTGATTTTAAAAATGACTACCCTAAGCACAGTGTTGTAGATCAGGATCCTATAGCTGGAGCAAAAGTTAAAGAGGGAAGAAAAATATATATTAAAATTAATTCCTCTGGTTTTTCGATGGTTCGGATTCCGGATTTAGTAGAAAAAACATACCGTCAGGCTGTTCCTACACTAAAAGCCTTGGGATTAGAAGAAGGTTCAATTACTTATAAGCCTTATCTTGGAAAAGACATGGTTATAGAAATGAGACTTAATGGAAAGAAATTAAATCCCGGAGATAAAGTTTTTAAATCTTCAAAAATAGACTTGGTTTTAGGGGATGGAAATGTAGGTTTTGAGGACACAGAAACCGACAGTATTTCAACTCCTGAACAAACTCCAGAAATACCAGTAAATGAACAATAGTAATGATTATCAGGAAGTAGAAGAGGATGAATTGTACGAACATTTCAGATTTGAAGTTACAAAAGGACAATTACTTTTACGGATAGATAAGTTTTTGATGAATTTAATTCCAAATGCGACCCGAAATAAAATTCAAAATGCTGCAACAGCCGGAGATATCTATGTGAATGATGTTCCTGTGAAATCAAATTATAGGGTTAAACCTTTTGACGTGGTTCGAATTATGTTATCCCATCCACCATTTGAAAATCGTGTTGACCCAGAAGATATTCCACTTGATATTGTTTATGAAGATGCTGCTTTATTACTTATCAATAAACCAGCAGGTTTGGTAGTGCATCCAGGACATGGAAATTATACAGGAACGTTAGTCAATGCTTTGGCTTTTCATTTTGAAAATTTGCCAATGAACAGTAGTGAACGTCCCGGTTTAGTTCATAGAATAGACAAAGATACCACAGGACTTTTAGTTATAGCGAAAACGGAATCTGCCATGACTCATTTGGCCAAGCAATTTGAAGCTAAAACTTCAGAACGAGAGTATGTAGCTATGGTTTGGGGAAATATAAAAGAAGAGGAGGGAACTATTGAAGGGAATATAGCTCGTCATGTTAAGGATAGAATGCAAATGTCTGTATTTGAAGATCCCGAAATAGGAAAACCGGCAGTAACTCATTATAAAGTTTTGGAGCGTTTTGGTTATGTAACTTTAGTTTCCTGTGTTTTAGAAACAGGAAGGACACATCAGATACGTGTTCATATGAAACATATAGGACATCCTCTTTTTAATGATGCGCGTTATGGTGGAGATTTAATTTTGAAAGGAACTACTTTTACCAAATACAAACAGTTTATTGACAATTGTTTTAAGTTATTACCAAGACAGGCTTTACATGCTAAAACACTCGGTTTTGTTCATCCTACTACCGGTACTATGATGCGTTTTGATACCGAATTGCCTCAGGATATGAAAGATTTGATTGAGAAATGGCGTAGTTATTCCAAATCAAATATGACTGATGATGAAGTTGATATTTAAGTTATTTTGATGACATTACAATGGTGTTTTTAACCCATTTTAAAACTATTTTTTCTAAAGTATCTTTAACAATAGGTTTTGGAATATAATCATTCATACCCGCTTCCAAACATTTTTCTTTTTCACCAATTACTGTTCCGGCAGTAATTGCAATGATAGGTATGCTATATAAATGTTCTAATTTTCGGATTTCCCTAGTAGCTTCATAACCGTTCATTATGGGCATTTGAATGTCCATTAATATCATTGCTGGATTTATTTTTTTATATTGATTAATTGCTTCTTTACCATCAGTTGCTTCATAAATAATACAGTTGGGTATGATTTTTAAAATTAGAGTTTTTATTAAAAACATATTAATTTTATTGTCTTCTACAATTAATATTTTTATTTTTTCATCCATTATAACAACATTAGTTTGATTATTTTCATAATCATGATCTTGGATGTTGTTTGTCATTTTTAATATCTTTTTTTCAATTTCATTTGAATATTTTACTTTGATGTCAAAGTAAAAAGTGCTTCCAATACCTAATTCGCTTTCTAATTGCAAATGGCTATTTACTAAACCTAATAATTGGTTTGAAATAGAAAGACCCAATCCAGTGCCTCCAAACTTTTTAGTTGTAGATCTATCTTCTTGTAAAAAGGCTTCAAATATTTTTTCCTGATTATTTTTTTTGATTCCTATACCTGTATCAGTAACAGAGAACCGAAGTAGTGCATTTGAATTTAGTATTTCAAGAGTTTCAATTTTTAATTCAATTTTCCCTTCAGATGTAAATTTAACAGCATTACTCAGAAGGTTAATTAGTATTTGTTTTAATCGAATATAATCTGTCCAAATGTGGGAAGGGACATCCTCATTAATGTTTAAAATCAAGTCTATTTTTTTGGTTTTAGATTCATATTTTATTAATTCAATAACTTGATTTGCTATCTTTGTAATATTATATTTCTCCAAATTCAACTCTAGTTTTCCAGATTCTATTTTTGAAAAATCTAAAATATTACTTATTATATCCATCAATGATTTAGCAGATAGGTTAATAGTATTCATATATTCTTTCTGAAAATCTTCTAATTTTGTGTTCATTAATAAATCAGTAAAACCTATAATTCCATTTAAAGGAGTTCTTATTTCATGACTCATATTAGCAAGAAATTCAGATTTAGATTTACTCGCTAATTCCGCTATTTCCCTTTCTTTTATAGCTGTTTCTGCTGTTTTTCGGTTGGTTATATCTAAAAAAATTCCTTCAATAAATGTGATTTTATTATCTTTTATAATAGGTTCGCCAAATTCTTCGACCCAAACAATTTGATTTTTTTTATTTCTAATTCTATAAATAGAATGTATTGGTTTTTTTTTCTGAAGTAATTTGGTGTGTTTTTGTAATACATTTTCTCTGTCTTCATCGACTATCAAATCGATGAAGGATATTGTATTATCTAAAAAATCAGATTTTGGAAAGCCTGTTAATTTTTCAATTTCATCATTTAGATAAACCTTTGTGTATAAATCATCGTATTTTGACAAGTAAATGGTTCCAGGAATATTGTTGGCCAGTAATCTAAATCGTTCTTCACTTTCATAAATACTATTTTCATTATTTATTTTTTCAATCGTTAGAGAAACATTCATGGCTAAGTTTTGGATAATATTGATTTCATCCTCAGTCCATTTTCTATTTTTCTCAAGATCCTGAAAGCCCATAAACCCATGAAATTTATTTTTCACAAAAATTGGAAGAATGAGAAGTGAAACGATATTGTTTTTTTCTAATTTATTTTTTAAAGAAATATTTTTAAGTTGATTGGTATTTGCTGTATAATATTTATTATTTATTAAGGGAGTCAATAATTCTTCAAAGAAATTATGACTCAGGTTTTGCAAATTTTTATTGGTTTCAGATAGGGTATCATTATAACTGAACCACCTGTTTTTTTGGCTAAGTAGATTCGTTTTAGCATCATTTTCATAGTAAAAACTACAACCTGAATTTATAGCTTTTCCCATAATAATTAGAACCTCAGTGAAAATTTCGTCCGTGTTTTTACAACTTATAAATTTTTCAGTACAAAGAGATAGGGCTGCCAATAATTCACTTTTATAGGCTAATTTTTTTTCTGAATTAATTCTTTTTTGGGTTTCTATTGCAATTACAATTAAATCTGCAATTGATTTTGTAAAACTAATATCATCATCATCCCATTTTATTATCTTATCTGTAGAAGCAAAGCATACAATTCCTTTAAGTTTTCCATCTATAAAAACAGGATTATTAATTACGGAGAGTATATTATTTTTTGGAAAATAATCCTCTATTAATTCAATGTTTATTGCATCATTGAATACGTCTGAAGATACAAGTTGTAAATCGTTTTCTAGTTTTTTAAAATAATTTGGATGGTATTTTTTGGTTAAAATAGTACCTTTTTCAAATTTATTTTTAGTTAAATCATATAATTTTTCGCACTTTATTTTATCAGGAAAATATTTCCAATAACTAACTCTATTAATTCCTATTGTTTTTGTGGTTTTTTCTAAAATAATGCTTAAAATACTATCGAAATCTTCGTAATTTGAATAACTTTTTTCGGTAAAGCTTTTCAATACTTCATTATATTTGAGATTTTTTTCTTGTTTAATAAGTTTTTCTTTTTCGAGATTTTTATAAATAGTGATGTCTCTGGATATGGCTGAAAAACCAATTATTTTGTTCGAAATATCTTTTTGAGCGATCACTTTTTGAGATACCCAGAATTCTTCTTTGTTTTTTTTAAGTACTGGAATTTCAATAGTTTCAAGATTTGTATTTTTATGATCTGTGTTTTCAAAAAAATCAAGAACTATTTGGATATAATCCTTTCTAATAAATTCTGAAAAATGTTTGTTTTTAATTTCTTCTAAATTATAGCCTAATGTTTGTTCGGCAAATTCATTTATAAAGGTAAAATTACCATGTTTATCTGTTTCAAAAATAATATCATTGGCAGATTGAACAAGATTTTTAAATTGATCTTTTGCGATTTCTTGTTCCGTTACATCCTGACCTATACCAATAAATAAATCATCATTAAACTTGGTGTCTTTCCATTGGATGTATTTAAATTCTCCATTTTCACATTTTAATTTTCTAATATACAGTCGATTGTTCACGTAATTTTTATGATAGTCTTTTCCAATGAATTCTGCATCTTCTGTAAGTGCCCAGAAACCCATTCCTAAAACTTGATCTGAATTATATCCTAAAATGGATAAAATAGTTTCACTACAAAAAGATAATTCTCCTTTCAAATTAGTAGCTATAGTTAGTATATTTCCCTTGTTTACTATTTCATTTGTGAATCGCAATTTTTGTGTAGTATTTAGCAATGAAATATGTCTTATATAATTTAATATTAAGGTTAGTAAACAAAAATTAAATAAGATAATTATGGTCTCTAATGGTAGTAAATTATAAATAAGGAAAACACATAAGGAAATACTTACTGCTATAACAAAAGACCAAAATATCCGTATAGGTTTCAATACGCTATAAGAGAAATAAAATGATACAATGAAGGATATTAGTGGTATTGTATCTGTTTTAGAATAAAGAATTAAATTCCTTGTAATAAATATAAAATAACAAATAAATAATGAGATAAATATTTTTCGGATATTTTTTAAAATAAAATTTGATTTTACACTCCAAAAATATAGGCCAAGAAATAATATACCAATACAGAAATTGATTAGTAATAAACTTTTAGTTCTTATATTAAAAAGAGTAAAAGTGATTTCAATAATGATTATAATAAGGCCTATAAATAAAAGATAGAGCTGGTATTCCTTGTTTTGAGTATTAATTTCAGAATTTATCTCAACAAATTTATTTTTTAAACTATTTTTTATTTTTAAAAAATTGTACACTAAGATTATAAATAATCCTAATATTAAACACACAATTGATCCTGTAGCTTCAAATTGCCCTAAAAATAAATGAATGTTTAAAGGAAAATTAATCCAATAGCAAACAAGAAAATTTAATTTTATAGATAAGGATATTCCTAAATTAAATAACATACATTTTACTTTTATAAAAAACAGAACTAGATTTTATAATTAATTCTTAAGTAATGTAGGCTATTAATTTAAATAAGTAAGGATATTCATAATTATAATAAAGATTACTAGAACTACGTACCTATCATATTTAATAAATTCGATTATTAAAAATTTTAATTTTGGATTATGGTTCTAGAAAAATTAATTTATTTAGTTTTTAAATAATTAATTTTAATAATTCAGAACCATTTTAAAAGATTTCGGATTATTTTTAATTTTTCATTGTAAGGTGCGTATCTCATTGGTAAATCTAACCAAGTTGCTTTTTTTATTATAGCCTTTTTATGGGAAAAGGTATCAAAATTTAAATGACCGTGGTAGGCTCCAATTCCTGAATTTCCAACACCACCGAAAGGTAATCGTTTATTTGAAAAATGAATTACAGTATCATTTATGCAACCACCACCAAAGGAATATTTTTGAATTATTTTTTCTGCAAATTTCTTATCGTCAGTAAAAACGTACAGAGCTAAAGGTTTTTCATATCTGTTTATCATATCAGATAGATCGGAATCTATTTTGTAAGATAAAATGGGTAGAATTGGACCAAATATTTCGTCTTTCATCAATTCACTATCTAAATCAGGATTTTCAATTAATGTAGGAGAAATATAATTTGATTTTTCATCTGTAAGTCCTCCATAAATAATCGAATTTCCAATCATTAAATTAGTTAGACGTTTCCAATTTTTGTTGTTTACAATACGGGAGTAATCGGGAGAAACTTCAGGGTTTAGACCATAAGCACTCTTTATTTCTTCTTTTAAATAGTTGGTTAGTTTCTCTTTCACTTTAGAATTCACTATAATATAATCAGGGGCAATACATGTTTGACCAGCGTTTATGAATTTTCCCCAGACTATACGTTTAGCTGTTAATTTTAAATTGGCAGTTTCATCTACAATACAAGGGTTTTTCCCTCCTAGTTCTAAGGTTACCGGGGTCATGTGTTTAGCGGCAGCTTGGGCAACGATTTTGCCAACCGCAACACTACCTGTGAAAAATATATAATCCCATCGTTGTGATAGCAATTGTTGCGAAACTTCAATTCCACCTTCAATTACTTCTACGTAAGATTTGTCAAATGTTTTTGCAACTATTTCGGCTATAATTTTGGATGTATTTGGCGTAAGTTCTGATGGTTTTAAAACTACTTGATTTCCAGCGGTAACTGCAGCAATCAAAGGACAAAGAGCTAATTGAAAAGGATAATTCCAAGGAGCAATTAGTAATACTTTTCCATACGGCTCGCTATAAATATAATCTTTAGATGGGAAATTTAAAAGTGATGGAAATACTCTTTTTGGCTTAGTCCAGGAATTTATATTCCGGATGCTGTCTTTTAGATCGGAAATAACATAACTAGTTTCGGTTAAAACCGATTCAAAGGCTGGTTTCTTGAAATCATTATACAAAGCCTGAATTATTTCTTCTTCTTTTTCCTGAATTACAAACAATAGTTTTTTTAGTCTTTCTTTTCTGTAATTGATATTGGTTTTATATTCCATAATTCAAAATGTTTTTTTTTAGCCTTTTAAAGTTACTGATAAGATAAATAGCCCTTTAAATTATAGAAATCCAAATCGATATCCCATATATAAATCGGCTTGTTTAGTGTTACTACTTATTGCCGTTAATATAGAATTAGATCCGAGGAAAAAGCCACTTAATCGGAAACCTAAACCAGCTGTTGTTCTTGAAATTTCATTAAAAGAAACAGGTAAATAAGCTTCGAAGAATCCTAATGAAAATCTAGGAGAAATTGAGAAAATATTTTGAGAGGTAATTTGGCTGTTTTCTGTATTCTTGTTCATTTTTTGTTGCAGAAAAAGGGTAAGATTCAATTTTGGAATTAGGTTGAAATCAGCATAAAGATTTAATACTGTTGGAAGTTTCACTTTGAAATTTTTTGTATCATTTGTAAGAGTTACATAACCACTTTGTAAAAGTATATTTTCAACATCTTTTATACCTCCCGCATTTTGAAATTGATTTAGGTTTAAACTTTGGGAACCTTGAATTTCTAATTTATAATCTTTCGAATAATTATCATTCGATTTAAAAGTCATGCTTCCCATATTTTTTATGGCAGCACCAACTTTTAATTTATAGCCACCTAAAACACTTTTCAATTGATAATCAAAACCAATATCAGCAGCCATACCATTTAAATTCCCAAAAACAGATTTAGTGTAATCACTTGCATTTGTAAAGCTGTTTGCCAAACCTCCTGTGTAAGCAATATTTAAATTAGCATTAGCATTGGTTAGTTCTGCATTTCCAAGTAAACTTGTTGAAATAGTTCCATTAAAATTTCCAGCGCCAATATTAGCATATGAACCCGGAAATAATAATTTTAATGTAATACCTCCATTCAAAGAACTCTTTTCATTTTTAAAAAGCTGATGCGCTACAGAAAACCCAACTTCACCCCAAGAAGTTGTGTTTATACGCTGATTGTTATTATTAGATAGCCTCCTTGAACTACCAATTGAGCTCAATATGCTATTAGAAAAAGCATCACCAAGTTTAGGGTCAACATCAATAATATTTGCTTTAACATGACCTTTAGAACTAATTGCAAAGCCCCAACCTAATAATTTTATCGCAGCTCCTGGTCCATAAAATTCAGCATCTGCATTAAAATTAACAGGACCATCCCCTTTGAAAATTTGATTTTCTAAATTATTTCCGTTTACAATGTCTTTGAAACCTATTTTGTTATTTGAAACATTGATGCTGGCTGCAAAAATCTGTACCTCAAATTTGCTACTCAAATTTGCTAATTCCGATGGATTCATACCCATATTAATAATTCCCACGCGTTTAGATGTTGTAACGCCAGAAAAATGATCTTGGGCAAAAATAGGAAGCATAAACAATAAGCTAAAAATTACTAAGCTATTTTTCATTTTTTAGGATTTTAGTTACTTTAATAGGATATAAAATTAATTAATTATTGTCAGATGTAATAATTTTAGGAGATTAAATAGTTTTCAAAGTATCCCAAATTATATCATTTGGAGTTGGAGCAACTATTTGTATGTTTTCTTTGGTAACCGGATGAATAAAAGCAAGTTTACGGGCATGAAGGTGAATACCTCCATCGGGATTACTTCGGTCAAAGCCATATTTTAAATCCCCTTTTATTGGAGCGCCAATAGCGGAAAGCTGCACCCGTATTTGATGGTGTCGTCCGGTATGTAAATTGATTTCTAGAGCAAAATAATTATTCAATTCTTTAATAATTTTATAATCTAAACTAGCCATTTTACTTTCAGGAACTTCTTTGATGTGAGCTTTTGAAGTATTATTCTTTTCATTTCTTTTCAGAAAATGAACCAAATTAGCTTCATTTTGTGAAGGTTTATTTTTCACGATTGCCCAGTACGTTTTTTGAGTCTCCCTATTTTTAAACAGTTCATTCAAGCGTATTAATGCTTTACTAGTTCTTGCAAAGACTACAATACCTGTTGTGGGGCGGTCCAATCGATGTACTACTCCAAGATAGACCTCTCCAGGTTTGTTGAATTTGTCTTTTATGTACTCTTTAACCACTTCACTTAAAGGTTTATCACCAGTTTTGTCGCCTTGTACAATATCACCCACACGCTTGTTGATCACGATAATGTGATTGTCTTCATGGAGGATTTGGAGGTTTTTTTTATTGGATAATTCTTTCTTCAATTGGATATTTGGAGTTTTTTTGATTGGTAAATTGCAGTTTTATAATTGCTATTCACTAAAATTAACTGGTCTCTGAGTAGTTTCGGAATTTCACTTTCAGCATTCTTAAATATAACTAAATAGATTTTCTTGTTTTTGTTAATAGCAGCATCAAGTTCGGTTTTATTTGCCAGTATTTTTGCTTTACCTTCAGAATAAAATTGCCCTGAATAACTTTTTTCTTTCCAGTAATATATAGGAACTTCTTTATTTTCAGTTTTAGTATAAATATCTTCTAAAAGATATTTATCGGAATTCATCTTGTCATTGACAAATCCTGTTGTTACAAATGTAGAATAAGCTATAAAAACAACAAGTGGAAAAAATAAAGCAGAACGGAATAGTACTTTTTTGTTTGTGAAATCTTTCCACCAATAAACCATTAGAAACATTATTGGAACAGTAATAGGAAGCATATAAGTATGCAGGATGTTTCTGGAAAGTGTAAAAAACACTGGTGTCCAAAAAAGCCATAATACTAGAAAGGAAAGCCAACTGTTGCTGATCACTTTTTTACGATTTTGCCATAATTTATAGAAAACAATTTGTATCCATGGAAAACCAAAACCAAACATAAATAACCAAATCATTCCTAGTGGTTGTGAGTGACCACTGCCATATAAATCTCCTTTCCAGCCGGGTTCCACAAAACGTTTGTAATGTTCTCCGATAATAAAATAATCAATGAAACCAGGCGTTTTTTGCTCTGCCAAATAATACCAAGGAATTGAAATACCCATTGTTATGAAAATTCCGATGATCCAAGAAAATTTAGAGAAAAATTCTAAAAAGCGTTTAGGCTCTAGTAAACACCATAAAAAAAGTGGTGGAAATGTTAGCACAATTATCAGAGGTCCTTTTGCTAATAATCCAAAACCCAAGGCAATAAAAAAGATATAATTCCATGCTGTTTTTGTTTCACTATTCATGGTTTTCCAGAAGGAAATCATCATAATTGTCAGACAAAAAACAAAAGAAGTGTCGGTAGAAACAACACCAGTGTGGATTAAAAACTCAGGCATTGTCAATAATATGAATCCTGGTAAATAAAAGGATAAGCCTTCTTTTTTTACTATTTTACCAGCAATGATAAGTATTAAAACGTTTAGTAAATAAGAAGGTAAACGGGCTGCAAATTCGTTAATTCCAAAGATAGTAAAACTTAATGCTGACAACCAAGAAGATAATGGTGGTTTTGCCCAAAATGGAATTCCGTAATCGATTTGTAAAACAATCCACTCTTTTGTTTCCCACATTAATCTTGCTATTTCTGCATATCGAGCTTCTGTTTTGTCTAGTAAAGGAATTGTCCCGATTAGTAGTAGTCGAAACAGCAGTAAAATAATTACTGACAGGTAAAGTACATAGGAGTTATTTTTTAATTTTTCAGGAATCATTTTGTAATTGTTGTGTTTAAATAAATCCGGGCTTTTTATTTTTATAATTAGAACTAATTTGATATAAATCAAACCAAAGTTTGAAAAAATAAGTAAATTTCACTTTCGAATTTCCTTTTTCGACCCACATTTTTAAAGGTACTTCGTACATTTTTTGAATAGCCTTTTCTTTTCCGTGAAATCGTATCATTCGATGAAATAGTTCAACATCAAACAACCATTTAGATATAAATTTTTCTTCAAATAAAAGTTCTGAAGTATTTTTTGTGAATAGTTTAGAACCACATTGGGTATCGTAAACTTTTAAATTTAATTGTTGAGAAATAAAAGTGGCTATTATTCTACCAACCAAAAATCTACTAGTTTCTCTTTCAATCGTTGAACCAATTTTTCTAATTCGGGATCCAAACGAAAAAGTCACGTCTTCGATTAAGTAATTTTCGAGTTCTATAAATTCCTCTAAGGTTGTGGCTAAATCAGCATCCAAGTAACCAATATATTGATGATTGAAGTTTAAATTACAAAAAACAATACCTGTTCTAACAGCTTCTGCTTTGCCTTTATTTTCTTGAGATATAATATGAATTTGGCTTTGGTAATTTTCTTTTAGAGCGTTTAAAATCTGAAGGGTTGAATCAGTTGAGCCATCATTTACAAAACAAATTAGCACCTCTGAATTAGCCTCAAGAAAAGAAGAGTATTCCTTAATTGCAATTCCAGTTTCTTCATTATAACAAGGAATAACAACAATAGTTCTAGGCGTTTGTGACATAAAATAATTATCTAATTTTAGGCAAAATTAACAATTGTTTTTCGATTTAATCGAACTATTTAATATTGCTCTTTTTCATTTGGAAAATCAGAAGATTTTACATCGGCAACATATTGGCTGATTGCTTTATTCATTTGCTCGTATAAATTTAAATATCTTCTCAAAAAGCGAGGACTGAATTCATTATTCATTCCCAACATATCGTGAATTACTAAAACCTGTCCGTCTACACCACCGCCGGCACCAATTCCAATTACTGGAATAGAAATACTTTGCGCTACTTTAGCCGCCAAATGCGCTGGAATTTTTTCTAAAACCAAAGCAAAACAACCAATTTTTTCAAGAAGTTTAGCATCTTGCATTAGCTTTTCGGCTTCTTCTTCCTCTTTGGCACGAACCGTATAAGTTCCAAATTTATATATTGATTGAGGAGTCAAACCCAAATGACCCATTACTGGAATTCCAGCGTTTAATATTTTTTTGATAGAATCTTTAATTTCACTTCCTCCTTCTAATTTTACAGCATGACCACCACTTTCTTTCATAATTCTTATAGACGATCGTAAAGCTTCTTTGGGATCAGACTGATAACTTCCAAAGGGTAAATCAACCACAACTAAAGCTCTGTCTATAGCTCTCACAACTGATGAGGCATGGTAAATCATTTGATCTAAAGTAATAGGCAGAGTAGTTTCGTGACCTGCCATAACATTTGAAGCAGAATCACCAACCAAAATTACGTCTACACCAGCTGAATCTACAATTTTTGCCATAGAATAATCATAGGCTGTTAGCATTGAAATTTTTTCACCATTGGCTTTCATTTCAATTAACGACTTGGTAGTAACCCTTTTGTAATCTTTTTTAGCTGCAGACATTTTTATTATTTAAGAATTAAATTCCGATAACGATATCGATTTGCAAATATAGGTTGGTGAATTGCAAATTTAATAAAATTAGTACTAAATTAAATTTGTAAAATATAACAAGAAAGTAATTTAACAGTCGGACATATTTACTGCTATGGCTAAACCTCCTTCTGATGTTTCTTTGTATTTATGATTCATGTCTTTAGCCGTTTGCCACATCGTATCAATTACTTTGTCTAAGGGCACTTTGGCATTTTTTGGATTGGTTTCTAAAGCCAATTCGGCTGCATTTATTGCTTTTATAGCACCCATTGTATTTCTTTCAATACAAGGTATTTGAACCAAACCACCTATCGGATCACATGTTAAACCCAAATGGTGTTCCATTGCAATTTCAGCAGCCATTAAAACTTGTTCAGGAGTTCCACCCATCAACTCACATAAACCTGCGGCAGCCATTGAAGAAGAAACTCCGATTTCGGCTTGACAACCGCCCATGGCAGCAGAAATAGTTGCTCCTTTTTTAAATATACTTCCTACTTCGCTTGCAACTAAAAGGAATTGCTTGATTTCTTTTTCACCAGCTTTGTGATTTTCTATTACTAAATAGTACATTAAAACTGCTGGAATTACTCCGGCGCTTCCATTAGTAGGAGCCGTTACGACTCTTCCTAATGCGGCATTTACTTCATTTACTGCCAAAGCAAAGCAGCTTACCCATTTTAGGATTTGTCGAAATTTCACTTCGGTCGTTCTAATTTGTTCTAGCCAAGTTTGCGGACTGTCATAATTAGTTAAACCAATAAGATTTTGGTGCATATCGAAAGCACGGCGTCGCACATTTAATCCACCAGGTAGAATTCCTTCCGAATGACATCCGGTGTAGATGCTTTCTAACATTACATTCCAAATACGCATTATTTCATTATGGATATCGGTTTCGGAACGCATTGATTTTTCGTTTTCATATACGATTTCAGAAACTTTTTTATTTTCAGACTTACAAAAATCTAAAAGTTCGGAAGCTTTATCAATTGGAAAAGGGAAGGCACATTTTATTTTTATTTTCTTTTTAGCATTAATACGTTCTTCTTTAACAACAAATCCGCCTCCAATAGAATAATAAGTTGCAGAATATTCTTGATTATCAGAAGTAAAGGCCGTAAAAATTAAACCGTTGGAATGAAAAGGTAAAAAGTCCCTATTAAAAACAATATCTTGAAGAAAATAGAAAGGAATCTGTTTTTCGTTTCCGAGATTTATCTCTTTGTTATCTTCTATATTTTTAGTGATACCAGCAATATTTTGAATAGGGATATTTTCTGGATCTTGGCCACTTAAACCAAGCATCAAAGCCAAATCAGTAGCATGGCCTTTTCCAGTCAAAGAAAGCGAACCGTATAAATCTACTTTAAGCCGTATGGTAGTGGAAATAAGATTTTCACTTCTTAATTCGCTGATAAAACGTTCTGCCGCTCGCCAAGGTCCTAAAGTGTGCGAACTGGAAGGTCCGATTCCAATTTTAAGCATGTCAAAAATCGAGATACATTCTTCCATAATTGTGATTTGTAGGACCAAATATATAGCAACGAATATTGATAATAGATTTTGAATTGTTAAAGTTAACGAATACAAGATATTCTATAGCCGGTCTATCAATTCTGCGGCTAATCTACCCGATTTCATCGCCGCATTTATGGAGCCATTTAGTAAATGATCACCACATATAAAAAGATTCTCTGAAAGTTGAATTTGATCTGTATTCAATTCATTAGTAACATTTTCCTGTTTTGGTAAAGCATAATTGATAGTGTAAACTTTCAATAATTCCCAATCAGATACATCTTCTCCATACCACTGTTTTAATTCCATCTTAATAGCATTGGCTAAAGCCAAATCATCGACAGTAGGAATTCCATTGTAAGAAACCGACAGTAAAACCTTTTCTTTTGGAGCATAATCCTCTGAAACATTGGACATGACAGTAAAATTAGTGAACCATTTTTTGTTTTTTGAAGCATTTAAAATAACTACGGCTTTATTTGTAGGTGCTTTATTGGCTTTGAAATAGACATTTGTAACCGGATTCGATTTTGTTTTCGAAGCTAGAATAAAATCTTTTGCAAAAGCGTTAGCTTCCGTCGCAATTAGAATTTTATTAGTTTCGAATGAAGTTCCGTCTTCAGTGTGTATCTTACCATTTTCTATTTGACTAACTTTTACATTATATAAAATTGAATTTTCAGGTAGCATTGCGACAAGTTGTTTTGGAATTTCTTCCATTCCAAGAGCAGGTATTGCAGCATCTCCTTCCGAAAACATTTTCATTACAAAATCAAACATGCGTTGTGAAGTAGTCAATTCATTTTCTAAGAATATTCCAGAGAAAAAGGGTTTGTAAAAACGATCCACCATTTTTGGACTAAATCCATATTTTGCTAGCTGGTTTATTGTTTTTTGTTCGTACTGATTGAAAATCTCAGGAATTGAAATATTGAGTAATTTATTTTTAAGAAATAGGGTGTTTATTTTATCTTTCAGAGAACCCACTGGTGCAAAAAGCGTAGATAAAAGTGCTGATGGTCTTCGGAAAGGATCTGCAATCTCAAATTGACCACCGTCATATAGTACAGTTGCGCCGGGCAAGAAGCGTTTTAGATTTAGTTTTTTATAATCTAATAAATCTTTGGTTTCTGGATAAGCAGTGAGTAAAACCTGAAAACCCCTATCAAGACGGAAACCTTCAACTAAATCGGTTTTGATTCTTCCGCCTGCACGATCACTTGCTTCTAAAATTTTGACTTTGTGACCTTTTCGGTGTAAATATACAGCGGCTGTTAATCCTGCAATCCCAGCTCCGATAATTGTTATTTCTGATTTCAATTGTATTTTTTTATACAAAAATAAGCAGAAATAGTGGATTTACAGAACTGTTTAAATCGAAATATGGCTAATTCTGATTGATAATTTGAATTAATTTGAAATCCGAAATTATGCTTTTAAAAAGGTATTGAAACAAATAAAAATGTCAACTTGTCAGATTATATTCCGCCAATAGGATTCAAAACTGACAATTTAATAGACCCTTTTCCATTGGCATAAAGATTGACTACTGATAAAGGAGTTGTTAAAACGAATATACAATAAAATTAAATATATTAAAAATGGGTAAAATAATTGGAATTGATTTAGGTACCACGAACTCTTGTGTTTCTGTAATGGAAGGAAATGAGGCAGTAGTAATTCCTAATTCTGAAGGGAAAAGAACAACACCATCTATCATTGCTTTCGTAGAAGGTGGAGAAATTAAAGTGGGAGATCCTGCAAAAAGACAAGCGGTAACCAATCCAACAAAAACGATTGCTTCTATCAAACGTTTTATGGGACACACTTTTTCTGAAACTACTGCTGAAGCGAAGAGAGTTCCTTATTCAGTTGTAAAAGGCGACAATAATACACCACGTGTTGACATTGACGGTCGTTTGTATAGTGCACAAGAATTGTCAGCTATGACACTTCAAAAAATGAAAAAAACAGCCGAAGACTATTTAGGTCAAACGGTTACCGAAGCGGTTATCACTGTTCCTGCATACTTTAATGATGCACAACGTCAAGCTACAAAAGAAGCTGGAGAAATTGCAGGTCTAAAAGTAATGCGTATTATCAACGAACCTACAGCTGCGGCTTTGGCTTATGGTTTGGATAAAAAAGGAAAAGATCAAAAAATTGCTGTTTATGATTTAGGTGGAGGTACATTTGATATTTCTGTTCTTGAATTAGGAGACGGAGTTTTTGAAGTGTTATCTACAAATGGAGATACTCACTTAGGTGGAGATGATTTTGACCAAGAAATAATTGACTGGTTAGCAGACGAATTTAAAAATGACGAAGCTATTGACTTGCGTTTAGACCCTATGTCTTTGCAACGTTTGAAAGAAGCAGCAGAAAAAGCAAAAATCGAATTGTCCTCTTCAGCTGAAACTGAAATCAATTTGCCTTATGTTACAGCTACAGCTTCAGGACCAAAACACTTAGTGAAAAAATTGACAAGAGCTAAATTTGAGCAATTGACAGATTCATTAGTAAAACGTTCTATGGCACCAGTTGCTAAAGCATTAAAAGATGCAGGTTTGTCTACATCTGATATTGACGAAATTATCTTAGTAGGAGGTTCAACTCGTATGCCAAGAATTGTTGATGAAGTAGAGAAATTCTTTGGTAAAAAAGCGTCAAAAGGAGTAAATCCTGATGAAGTTGTTGCTATTGGAGCCGCTATTCAAGGTGGCGTTTTATCTGGAGATGTAAAAGATGTATTGTTACTTGATGTTACTCCATTATCTCTAGGAATTGAAACTATGGGTGGTGTTATGACAACCTTAATTGAGTCTAACACAACTATTCCAACTAAGAAATCACAAATTTTCTCTACAGCTGCAGATTCTCAACCAACTGTTGAACTACACGTTCTTCAAGGTGCAAGAGCAATGGCAGTTGATAACAAAACAATTGGTCGTTTCAATTTAGATGGTATTCCACCAGCACCAAGAGGAGTTCCTCAAATTGAAGTAACTTTTGATATTGATGCTAATGGTATCATCAAAGTTTCTGCAACTGATAAAGGAACTGGAAAATCTCACGATATTCGTATTGAAGCTTCTTCTGGATTAACATCTGAAGAAATCGAAAGAATGAAAAAAGATGCTGAAGCAAATGCTGGAGCAGATAAAATCGCAAGAGAAAGAGCTGAAAAATTGAACGAAGCAGATGGAATGATTTTCCAAACTGAAACTCAATTGAAAGAATTAGGTGAAAAATTATCTGATGACAATAAAGTAGCTGTAGAGTATGCATTAACAGAATTGAGAATGGCGCACCAAACTCAAGATATTGATGCAATTCAAGTCGCTTTAGATAAAATTAACGCAGCTTGGAAAACAGCAACAGAAGCAATGTATGCTAAAGGAGAACAAGGTCAAGAAGGTGCGCAGCCACAAGCTGATGCCCAAGGAGATCAAGTTCAAGATGTTGATTACGAAGAAGTAAAATAAGCTATTTAAATAAATTTTTCAAAATTATTTAAAAGTAAATCCCAAATTATTTAGGGATAATAAATTTAAAACCGAGCTAGAAATAGCTCGGTTTTTTTATGGTATTAAAGGAAACGAATCGAATTTGATTTAAAATCAACTTTTATTTTGGTACATTTTTAAAATTACAATAGCATGTGGAAATGTTATAGCAGCTAAAAAAGAAAAGAATAATGCATTGAATACTTCTTGATCTTTAAAGAGTAAATATAGGATAGCGATGCCCAATAACGAAAATATCCAATAGTATAATGCAGAGCGACAATAAATAAGGAAATTTTTAAAATTAAATTTCCCTTTTAAAAATTTAATCTGATCAATAATAGAAGGTATACTGTGCCATAATATAAAGTAAAGTGAAAATCCCCAAATTAAGGAAGAGGATTTAAATAGGATTGTAAATACTAGAAGATAAAATGATTCTATTATAGCTTGATCTCTAAATTTTTTTGAATTTATTGCAAAATAAATAGCCATTAGCGCTAATAACACACCGAAGATTTCCATCGCTATTATAAAATAGATCGGATCGATATTAATTGAACTTATTTCGAATATTATTTCTTGCACTTCTTTGGAATGGAAAACAAAAAGTAATAACAAAATAAAAATACCATAGCTAAACTGAAAAAGATTAGAAAACGGGCTTTTTATTTTTTCTGGTAAATTTTGCCATTGTTGTTGGCCAAAATGAAAGCCACTTATCATCACAAAGATTAATAAAGCAAACCATGGAATTATATAAAAGAGTAACGCGCCAAATAATACAACTGCTATATAATAATTAAGTATTTTATAATAGGAAATCGGCTTGTTTTTTTCTCTAATATTCTTAATTAATAATAAATCATTAGCTCCATGAAGTATTCCAAAAGTGAATATGAGAAGAAAACCAATAATTATTTGAATTTCTTTGATTAGAATTGAAGCGATCCACAAGCCGAAGAAGCTTGCTACGATTGCGAAGTTTACATATTTAGGCATGATTTTTTAAAATTTATTTAAAATTAGTGAAAATATTTTAACAAAACGTTTTTTTTGTTGTTTGACTTTTACTACATTTGGTTAAACAATAATTAATTTAACAAAAATTAGTTTAACAAAAATTCATTTAACAAAAAATTATTATGACAAACTTTATGTTATTTCCAGGATTGATTGGAAAGTTATTACCTACCGACTATGTAGGTTTCACTTTCTTTGTTGGATGCATGGCTATGATGGCTGCGTCTGCATTTTTCTTTTTATCATTAAATCAATTTGATAAAAAGTGGCGTACTTCGGTTTTAGTTTCAGGTTTAATAACCTTTATTGCAGCCGTACATTATTTTTACATGAAAGAGTACTGGGCTGAATTCCAAGAATCTCCTACTTTCTTCCGTTATGTAGATTGGATTTTGACTGTACCATTAATGTGTGTTGAGTTCTTCTTAATTCTAAAAGTTGCCGGAGCAAAAACGGATCTTCTATGGAAAATGATTTTATTATCTGTAGTGATGCTAGTAACTGGTTATTTAGGAGAAACTGTTTTTACAAATCAAGCAGCCCTTTGGGGAGGAATTTCTGGCTTAGCTTATTTCGTAATTGTATATGAAATTTGGTTAGGAAGCGCTTCTAAATTAGCAGCTGCCGCTGGTGGTAATGTCCTTGCAGCACATAAAATATTATGTTGGTTTGTTTTAGTAGGTTGGGCTATCTATCCTTTAGGATATATGTTAGGTACTGAAGGATGGTATACTGGAATTCTAGGTAAAGGAAGTGTAGATGTAGTTTACAATATTGCAGATGCTATTAACAAAATAGGATTTGGATTAGTAATATATACATTGGCAACAAAATCTCAGACTAACTAAGAAATAATTGTTTTTTATTACTTTTAAAACCGGGCTATTTAGCTCGGTTTTTTTTATTAAAATATTTTTTAAATCCTTTCATTTTTGATTTATTTTTATTGATATGTAAAGAATTAATATTATAATCTTTTAATTATTAAATTTATTTCGAATATATCTAGTATTATTTTGTTTTTTTTATAAATTTAGCAAGGAAAAATAAAAAACAAAATAAGATTATAAATACCTTAAAACCAATATAATAAAAAAAAATGGAAAGAAAAAATATTTTGACAGGTTCTCCATGGGAAGACAAAATGGGTTATTGTCGTGCGGTTCGCATCGGTAACGTGATTGAAGTTTCAGGAACTGTTGCAGTAGTAGACGGAGAAAAAGTTAAAGCGGATGATGCCTTTGCACAAACACTAAATATCTTAGAACGAATAGAGAAAGTACTTGAAGATTTGAATGTTGGAATGAAAGATGTAATTCGTACTCGAATTTTCACAACTGACATTAATACTTTTGAATCAGTTGCATCAGCTCATGCTACTTTTTTTAAGGATGTTAAACCGGTTACCGGTTTTTATGAAGTTAGTAGGTTAGTAGCTCCTGAGTATCTTGTGGAAATTGAATTTACTGCTATAGCTTCTTAACGCGTTTCATATTGGAATTATATAAAAAACAAAAAAACCGTCAACTAATTTAACTGACGGTTTTTTAAATTTAAACAGAATTTTTTTATTGGATTAAATAGAAACTATTCTTTAATTTTAATTTCAAATAATTTGTCCCAATTTTTTCCAGTAACAAAAATGGTTTTCGTTTTAGGATTGTAAGCAATTCCGTTTAAAACATCCTCTTTTGTAACATTTGCTAATTTTCTTAAACCTGACAAATTAATTACAGCCTCCACTGCGCCATTATTAGGATTTATTACAGCTAAAGCGTCTTTTAACCAAATGTTACCATATATTTTACCATCAATCCATTCCAGTTCATTTACACTTTTAATCTTGCTATTATTAGTATAAACATTAATGTATCCATTCATTTTTTGAGTTTCAGGATCCATTTTCCAGATTTTTTCTGTTCCGTCCGACTGATATATTGATTTTCCGTCATTAGTCATTCCCCAACCTTCAATTTTTTTATCAAAAGTAAAAGTTTTTTCTTTTTTTAGGGTGTTAGCATTATAAATAAAGCCAACATTAGATTGCCAGGTTAATTGATAAACTTTATCCTTAATTACCGTAATTCCTTCACCAAAATATTGAGAATCCAGGTCGACTTGTTTGTAGACTTTAGCCGTTTTATAATCGTATTTTCTGAAATAGGAAGCTCCTTTTTGACCGGTACTTTCCATCAAAGTATCTCTATAAAATTCTAATCCTTCTGTAAAAGAGGCTTTATCGTGCGGATATGTGTTTATGATTTCATATTGTAATAATTTTGGAGTGATGTCTGAAACCAATTCTACTCGGGTTGTGGTCTCTGTATTTTCACCTTCAAAATAGATAAGCGCTTTTATGTTCTGGTATCCTAATTTTTGATTTTTAAAATCAAAGGACTGTTTTTCGATGCCTTTTTTAGAATCAATTTTAACTTCATTCACATAATAAATTATACTATCAATTTTTTTGTTTTGATTGTTTAAAATTTCTAATGAAATAGATTCCTTTGGCTGGTATTGCGCTTTGAAATTGGAAGTATTAATACTAAAATAATTTGATTTGTCTTTTCCTGAACTTCCGCAAGAAATGAAAAATATGTTTAATAAAATGATAGCGAGTGCTTTAAGTTTTTTCATTTTCAATGTTTTAAGGACGCAATATACAACAGTAATTTATATGTCCAATTCCTTTTGTGAAAATACAAAAAGATTGTATATTTGCACCGGCAAGTCCTACACGACCAGCTCCTGCAGACTCCCCCAGGATGGGAACATAGCAAGGGTACGTGGTTGAGCGGTGCGATGTAGGTCGCTTGCCATTTTTTAATCTTCCTTTCTTGGAGGATTTTTTTTTGAATTTTTGGGAAGTGAACCTCTAGAAATTTTGATTAAATTGTTTTGAACAAATTGAGTCTAAATTAATTTATATATTTTTGAAAATATTTTCAATTTCAATTTCCGTCGGAATAAAATCAGTGAAAAACACTATTTTTACTAACTTAGAAATCAGCACGAAGACAAATGAATAGAGTAGTCCTTATTACGGGTGGTTCTTCAGGAATTGGAAAATCAATTGGTGAATTTTTACAACAAAAAGGATTTGTAGTTTATGGAACCAGCAGAAATCCGGAACGCATTAGAAATTCTTTATTTCCTTTACTGCAAGTTGATGTTCGAAACACCGAATCAATACAAGAGGCAATAGCTCAAATAGTATCTATTTCAGGACGATTGGATATTGTAATTAATAATGCAGGAGTTGGAATTACAGGTCCTTTGGAAGAAGTACCAACAGCAGAAATTAAAAATAATTTTGAGATTAATCTTTTTGGTCCAATTGAAGTAATGAAAGCAGTTTTGCCACAAATGCGATTACAGAAATCGGGATTAATTATTAACATTACCTCAATAGCAGCTTATATGGGCTTGCCTTACAGGAGTGTATATTCGGCATCTAAAGGTGCATTAGAATTGATAACTGAAGCTTTGAGTATAGAAGTTAAACATCAAGGGATACACATCACAAATGTAGCGCCTGGTGACTTTGCGACAAATATTGCATCAGGGCGGTATCACGCACCTGTTATTAAAGGTTCTACTTATGAGATATCCTATGGGAACACACTTAAAACAATGAATCAACATGTTAATAGTGGAAATAATCCCATTGAAATAGCAGAAGCTATATTTAGGATAATAAATAATCCAAATCCTCGAATTCATTACAAAGTAGGTGATTTTTTTCAAAAATTTTCTATAGTATTAAAACGCATTTTACCAGATAAAGTCTATGAGAAAATGCTAATGAACCATTATAAATTGTAATTTTGCAGTGATTTAGATTTTTACCAAAATCTAAATCACTGCAATGAATGGATATTAATCAAATTTTTATTCAAATTAAGTTTACAACTATATTAAAATAAGTACTATGAAATTTTTTATTGACACAGCTAATTTAGCTCAAATTAAGGAAGCACAAGCATTAGGTGTTTTAGATGGAGTAACTACAAATCCTAGTTTAATGGCTAAGGAAGGTATTACTGGTAAGGATAATATTTTGAAACACTATGTTGCTATATGCAATCTAGTTGAAGGGGATGTGAGTGCCGAAGTAAATGCTTTGGATTATGACGGAATGATAAGAGAAGGTGAAGAATTAGCCGATCTACACGAGCAAATTGTAGTTAAATTGCCAATGACTAAAGAAGGCGTTATGGCCGCTAAATATTTTTCGGATAAAGGAGTTAAAACTAATGTAACTTTAGTTTTTTCGGTTGGACAAGCATTGTTAGCAGCAAAAGCAGGAGCTACATATGTATCCCCTTTTATTGGACGTTTAGACGATGTTTCGACTGATGGCTTAGCTTTGATAGAAGAAATAAGATTAATCTATGACAATTACGGTTACGAAACTCAAATATTAGCTGCTTCAGTACGTCATACCATGCACATAGTAAATTGTGCTAAAATTGGTGCTGATGTCATGACAGGTCCGCTTTCTGCCATTTATGGATTGTTAAAACATCCTTTGACAGATATTGGATTAGCTCAGTTTGTAGCTGATTTCGAAAAAGGGAATAAGTAGATTATTCCAAAACATAAAAAAAGCGATTTTCAAATTGAAAATCGCTTTTTTTATATATAATATAAACTTTATTTTAAATTATCTTCAAATTTTACATCAAAAATATTTGTAAATGCTGATTTTATTTTTCCTTCGTTGTTAAGAATAATTGTTCGATGTACTTTAGTAATAGCCCATTTGGATTTTAAATCTTCAAAATCTACACATCTTAATTCTGTTATTCCATTAAACTCATAATTTGATAAATTGTCTTTCCATTTGCTTTGATTATTGTCTAAATTTATTGCTACAAACTGATAGGATGGATGTTTAGACTTTAATTCTAATATTTTTTTATGAACGGCAATTTGGTGAGAAGTAAGGTTTTCAGTCCAAAAGAAAATCACAGATTTTTTATTTGCTATCGATTTTGATGAAACAATAGTATTATCTAGGTTCATTAGTTTTACTTCAGGCAAAGGATTTCCAATGTCTAAAAGTTTTATTGCATTTCCGATTTTTAAAATTTCATTTTTCTTGCTATTATCAGTTGAATATTTATGATAAATTTCAAGAAATTTTGTGTTATTTATTACATTTTGATCTTCTAATAAATAAGCAAAAGCAATATTATTTAAAACGGTATTTTTAACATTATTATTTTTTATAAGAGTATCAACAATGTTTAATTTATTAATATTTGTTTTTAGTTCTAAATCAATATTAGAAAAATGATTGTGATATTTTATTGTTGCTACATTATTGAGCATGTGTGTAATATACATGATATAGGGAGAGAATGTAGCTAGTTTGTTACTATTAAAATCTATATTTTTTCTAAAATCATAATAACTTTTAGGTAGTTTACCTGTGATATCTTCACCTGTTCTTATTTTGTGAACAACAGGATAACTTTCTTTTTTAGAATAATAATGTAAATCTAAGGTCGCTTTTGCAAAAACATCAAAATCAGGACTCCATTTTACATGTTCTTTTACAGTGGTATAGAATTTTTTATTTGAAGAATAAGTGGTGTTTATTGCCGAATTGAATTGTTGAACGTTATAATCAAAAACATCGTAGATTGTATTCTTATCTTTTTTATTTTTTAAATATAACTCCATTAAAAAATTATTTTTTTCATCACCTCTTCCGCAAAAAACAGCTGATTCGTCAAAATCATTTGAATTTAGCTGAACCATGATGCTGTCATTTTTATCAAAATATACATATTGATATTCAGGTTCGTTCTTAAAAGTATACATTCCTGGTGAGAGGGAATCAAACTTGATGAAAAATCGATTGTTATTATCTATTTTTATGGTGTCAATAACTTCGGACTCCTTACAAAACAAGATATAAGGGGAAGTGGGGTTTGAAATTTCACCTCCAAAATAAGCAGTATAATTTGATTCATTAAAGTCCTTTTTACAAGAACTAAAAAGACAAATTAGTAAAGATGGGAACAGTAAAAATGGAATGATTTTTGGGTTGTTCATTTAAGGTTAGCTAGTTTACAAAAATATTTAGTTGTTTTTAATAATACTGTTAATGTAAAGTTAAATAAACTTCCTACAGATTAGAGGCATTTAGAGCAGAATAACTCCACTATTTTTTCTATTTTTGCAAAAATTTTATTAAATTTAAAGTTCATGTTAACAGTAAATAATTTATCGGTACAATTTGGTAAAAGAATATTATTTGATGAAGTAAATACAAGCTTTACTCATGGAAATATTTATGGTGTTATTGGTGCTAATGGTGCTGGTAAGTCCACCTTTTTAAAAATAATTTCGGGTGATATTGATCCAACCTCAGGTCACATTCATCTGGAGCCGGGAAAACGTATGTCAGTTTTGAATCAGAATCATAACATGTTTGATGAGCATACCGTTTTAGAAACGGTGATGATGGGCGATAAGGTCTTATTTGCGGTTAAAAAAGAAATGGACGCACTTTATTTGGATTATACTGATGAGAATGCAAATAGGATAGGAGAGTTACAAGTACAGTTTGAAGAAATGAATGGTTGGAATGCAGATTCAAATGCAGCAGCCCTGCTTTCTAATTTAGGAATTACTGAGGATAACCATTATACTTTGATGAGTGATCTTGATGGAAAATTAAAAGTAAGGGTACTTCTTGCACAAGCTCTATTTGGTAATCCAGATTTATTGATTATGGATGAGCCTACTAATGATTTGGATTTTGAAACGATCGCTTGGTTGGAGAATTTTCTGGCTAATTATGATAACACTGTTATTGTAGTTTCGCACGATAGACACTTTTTAGATTCTGTGTGCACTCACATCTCAGATATAGATTTTAGTAAAATAAATCACTATTCAGGAAATTATACTTTTTGGTACGAATCTAGTCAATTAGCTGCAAAGCAACGTGCACAACAAAATAAAAAGGCTGAAGAAAAGAAACAAGAACTTGAAGAATTTATCCGTCGTTTTAGTGCGAATGTAGCTAAATCAAAACAAGCGACTTCACGTAAAAAAATGATTAGCCGACTTAATATCTCTGAAATTAAACCTTCAAGTCGAAGATATCCTGCTATTATTTTTGATCAGGAAAGAGAAGCAGGGGATCAGATTTTAAATGTTCAAAATCTAAGTGCTTCAACCGATGGTGAAGTTTTGTTTACCAATGTTGATTTAAATATGGCTAAGGGAGACAAAATTGTTTTATTCTCTAAAGATTCAAGAGCTACAACAGCATTTTATGAAATTTTGAATAAAAATCAAGAAGCTGATTCTGGTACATTTGATTGGGGGATTACAACAAATCAGGCGTATTTGCCAGTCGATAATCATGCTTTTTTTGAAAATGATTTAACATTAGTAGATTGGTTACGTCAATGGGCTAAGACTGAAGAAGAACGCGATGAAGTTTTTGTTCGCGGGTTTTTAGGTAAAATGATTTTTTCAGGAGAAGAAGCATTAAAAACAAGTAGAGTTTTATCAGGAGGAGAGAAAGTTAGATGTATGTTGTCTCGTATGATGATGGAACGCGCTAATATTTTGATGATTGACGAACCAACGAATCACTTGGATTTAGAATCAATTACTGCTTTTAATAATTCTTTAAAGAATTTTAAAGGATCTGTCATTTTTACAACACATGATCATGAGTTTGCACAAACTGTAGGGAATCGTGTTATAGAATTAACACCAAAAGGTGTGATTGACCGATATATGACTTTTGATGATTATTTAGAGGATGAAAAAGTACAAGAATTAAGGGTTAAAATGTATAACTAAGGATGATTATATTTTTTTAAATAGTTGACCTCGAATTTATTCGAGGTCTTTTTTTTGATTAAACTTTATTTTTATCCAATAAAAAAGTACGTCTTATTGGATAAAAATGAAATATAATTACAACCGATTAAATCATTAAATAGGAATTCGTATATTTGCAAAACCAAACTGAAAACTGCCATATGAGTCAAAAAGTCTTGCTTACCTCTAAAGAAGTAAATATCATATTGCACCGTTTGGCCTGTCAGTTAATCGAAAAACACCACGATTTCTCGGAAACTATTTTGGTGGGTATACAACCCAGAGGTACTTTTCTTGCGGAAAGACTTAAAAAATTATTAGAGGAAGAGTACAATATCAAACAAATTGCTTTAGGCTATTTGGATATTACTTTTTTCCGAGATGATTTCAGGAGAACCGAAAAGCCTTTGGAAGCAAATAAAACCAAGATAAATTTTTTAGTCGAAAATAAAAAAGTTATTTTCATTGACGATGTACTGTATACTGGTCGTAGTATTCGTTCTGCTTTAACAGCTATTCAATCTTTTGGAAGGCCATCAGAAATTGAATTATTAGTCTTAATAGACAGACGTTTTAGTCGACATTTACCCATACAGCCCGATTATCGTGGGCGTCAGGTTGATGCAATTAATAATGAAAAAGTGAAAGTAAACTGGATTGAGCAAGATGGGGAAGATGTAGTTTATTTAGTTACGAGTTTAGAGAAATAAGTTAAAAAAAGAGTTGTATTTAAACCATATAAACGAACAATATAAAAATGAAGGAGCTAAGTGTTAATCATTTATTAGGAATAAAGTATATCAACAAAAATGATATTGACCTTATTTTTGAAACTGCTGATCATTTTAAAGAAGTTATTAATCGTCCGATAAAAAAAGTACCCTCACTTCGCGATATTACCATTGCCAATATATTTTTTGAAAATAGTACTAGAACTAAACTTTCTTTTGAATTGGCTCAAAAACGTTTGTCGGCTGATGTAATAAGTTTTTCGGCAGCACAATCTTCAGTCAAAAAAGGAGAAACTCTCATTGATACCGTAAATAATATCCTTTCTATGAAAGTTGACATGGTAGTTATGAGACATGCCAGTCCTGGTGCCTCCTATTTTTTATCTAAAAACGTAAAAGCAAGTATTGTAAATGCAGGAGATGGAGCACACGAACACCCCACTCAAGGCTTATTAGATAGTTATTCGATCAGAGAAAAATTAGGGGAAGTTTCTGGAAAAAAAGTAGTCATTGTTGGTGATATTCTTCATTCCAGAGTAGCTTTATCAAATATATATGCGCTTCAAATGCAAGGAGCAGAAGTTAAGGTTTGTGGTCCTAAAACTTTAATTCCAAGATATATTGAATCCTTAGGTGTTTCTATTGAACCTAATTTGAGAAAAGCATTGGAATGGTGTGATGTTGCAAACATGTTAAGGGTTCAGAACGAAAGAATGGATGTTAATTATTTCCCCTCTACCAGAGAATATACTCAGCAGTATGGAATTGATAAAGAACTACTCGAATCTTTAAACAAAGAAATTGTAATTATGCATCCAGGACCGATTAATAGAGGAGTTGAAATTACCAGTGACGTAGCCGATTCAGGTCAATCTGTTATTTTGAATCAAGTGGAAAATGGTGTGGCTATCAGAATGGCGGTAATTTATCTTTTAGCTTCTAAAATTCAATAGAATAATTTTATTTAGAACTTAGTTAACCCAAATAATATTTGTAAATTGGCTTATGATAAATTAAAATGTGATGAAAGTAGATCAAAAAGGAAATACCGTTTCTATAAAAGATACTCAGGGAGATTTAGTATCCTTTTTAATGAAAATTACACATCAATACAAAACTTTTGAAAAGTACAATATGATTATGGACATTAGTCATCATAAAAATCCTTCTGTTAAAGAGATTAATGGATTTTTATCACTGTCAAAACTCCATAAAAAAAACAAAAAATCATTTGTAATCGTTGCTCAAGATGTAGATTTTAATTCGATTTCTGATAAATTAACTGTAGTTCCAACTCCTTTAGAAGCCCATGACATCATTGAAATGGAAGAAATTGAGAGAGAATTGGGATTCTAATTTCTGATTTATGTCATTTCAATATTGTGATTTTTAAAATTAAAATCTAAAATTAAAAGGTGTTTTCGAATGCTCTCTTATAAATTAATGAAACTAACTATACTCGGCTGTTATGCTGCCACTCCAAGATCATTTACAAACCCTACATCGCAGGTTTTAGAAATTAGGAATCACCTTTTTCTAATTGATTGTGCAGAAGGAACCCAAGTCCAACTGCGCAGAAATAAACTTCGATTTTCCAAAATAAATCACATCTTTATCTCGCATTTACATGGCGATCATTTTTATGGATTAATCGGATTAGTTTCTACCTTTATGCTTTTAAACAGGAATACCGATTTGCATATTTACGGTCCAAAGGGAATTGAAGAAGTTATTAAATTACAGCTTAAATTATCTAATTCTTGGGTGAATTATGGTTTGTTTTTTCATGAATTAATTTCTATCGAAAGTGAAATTATCTTTGAAGATGAAAAAGTATTGGTAAAAACAATACCATTAAAGCATAGAGTGTATACCAATGGGTTTTTATTTGAAGAAAAAGTAGGGGATAGAAAGTTGAATGTAGATGCCGTTCAGAATTATGAAATTGATAGTTGTTACTACCAAAAAATAAAAAACGGGAAAGATATTATTTTAGAAGATGGCAGAATCATTCAAAATGAATTACTAACTTTTGATCCTATTCCTGCCAAATCCTATGCCTTTTGCTCAGATACGGTTTATAATGAAAATATAATTCCTTTAATTAAAAATATAGACTTATTATATCATGAAGCTACATTTCTTCAATCAGAGGAGGAATTAGCTGGAAAAACAATGCATTCAACTGCTAAACAAGCTGCATCAATTGCTTTAAAGGCAAATGTAAAACAACTTATTCTAGGGCATTATTCAACACGATACGAAAGCATTACAACGTTTAAAGAAGAAGCAGAAACTATCTTTGATAATGTTCTACTTGGAGATGATGGAGCAAGTTTTGAATTTTAAATTAATAATGGTTTAGTTATACAACTTCAAAAGGGGATTAATAATTTTTTATACTTGCATAAAATGAATGATTTAAGTAATTACAGGAAATCTTACGATAAAAGTGAACTTTTAGAAAGTACTATTCCAGAAGATCCTATTAATTTATTTAACAGATGGTTTCATGAGGTTCAAGACCTTGGTGGTTCAGAAGAGGTTAATGCTATGACAGTTGCAACTATTGGATTAGATGGGTTTCCAAAATCACGCGTTGTTTTATTAAAAAAATTCTCTGAAGATGGATTTGTTTTTTTTACAAATTATGATTCTGAGAAAGGAAAAGCTCTGTTAGAAAATCCGCATGTTTGCCTTTCTTTTTTTTGGCAAACACAAGAACGCCAAATTATCATAAAAGGTATTACGGAGAAAATAGCAGAAAATATTTCAGACAACTATTTTGCTTCACGTCCTGAAGGAAGTAAGTTAGGAGCTATTGTTTCACCACAAAGCGAAATTATTCCTGATCGTGCTTTTTTAGAAAATAATCTCAAGCAATTAGAGGAAGATTTTAAAGGGAAGGATATACCAAGACCCTTTAATTGGGGAGGATTTTTAGTTCGACCAGTTGAAATGGAATTTTGGCAAGGACGACCGAATCGATTGCATGATCGTATTCGATATCAACTACAGAAGGATTTTTCATGGAAAACAAATCGATTATCACCTTAAATTTATTTTAATCGTTTTAGGAATCGCTATAGACCACTTTTGTGGTCTTTTTTTTTGCATATAAATAATATCTGTTTTTTTATTTGTAGGATATTTATATAGTATAAATACTAATTAGTGTAGTTCGTCGATTATATTTTGCACTTAAACGATTTTGTATTAATATTGACCAATGAAAAAACAGAAATTGTTTTTTATATTACAAAAGGAAATTGCCCCACAATCTACTTTAAACTTACTTTACTAATTATGAAAAAAACATTAATTAGAGCATTTTTGCCTATGGCACTATTGTTCACTTTAATTTCTTGTACAACAGAATCAGCCATGAGTCCTGTTGCCGATGCTCAATTAAATCAGAAGTATGAATACCAACCAGAGGAAACTGAATTAGCGGATCTTATAAATGGTTATAGAACTAGTAAAGGTTTGAAAACTTTAGAATTGGTTAATTTTGTTTCAATTAAAGCAGAAGAACATGATCAATACATGATAGCTAATAATGTTGTAAATCATGATTTTTTTGAAGAAAGATCGCAAAGTATCATTCAAGTTTTAGGAGCAGTAAAAGTAAATGAAAATGTGGCTTATAATTTCACAACTCCAAATTCTGTATTAACAGCTTGGCTTAATAGTCCAGGACACAAATCAAATATTGAAGGTGATTTTACCAATTTTGGAATATCAACAAAAACAGACGTAGCAACTGGAAAAAAATATTACACTAATATATTTGTCAAAAAATAAGTTGAGTTAGTTTTTTATAATTATGTTTTTACAAAGAAGCCACTTGTGTCAAGTGGCTCCTTTTATTTCTATAAATTGTCAAGTTTATAAAGGATAATCTAAATAATAAAAACATAGTCATAGAATGTTTTTATTATTTTAAAAAGATTATAATTCTGAAATAATAAACTCACTTCGTCTATTAGCTTGATGTTCTTGTTCGGTGCATTTAACATTGTCAGAACATTTGTTAACAAGTTGATTTTCCCCATAACCTCTTGCAGTTAAACGAGAGGAATCTATTCCGTTTTTAACTAGCCATCCTAAAGTAGATTTTGCTCTTTTATCGGATAATTGTTGATTGTATTTAAAGGTTTGTCTGCTATCTGTATGAGAACGAATATCAATTTTCATAGTTGGATTTTGATTTAGAACGTCTAATATTTTTTCTAAATCTAAGGCAGCATCTTTTCGGATATTCCATTTATCGAGATCAAAATAAATAATTTTTATTCCAAATGTTTTTGCTAAATCGTCACCAATAGTTACGGTTTTTATTTTTTTCTCTAATTTTATTGGTAAATCTGTTTTTCCATATTCTTGCGATATTATAATTTTTTGTTCTTTAGTATTGTAAGTATTTTTTTCAGCTCTTATAAAATAGGGTTTTCCACATTCAACTTGAAATTTATAAAAACCTTTCTCATCAGAAAGTAGTTCCTTAATTAGTTCGAATGTGTTAGTAAATAAAGTTAGTTTTGTATTAGTTAAAATTTCATTTGTTTCCAAATCAGTAATTACTCCAGATAAAATTTGATCACAATTTAATTTTCGGGTTTCCAAAAACTTGTAAATATCATCACTGCCTTTTCCACCATCTCGATTTGAAGTCAAATATCCTATTCGTGTTTTTGTGTCAATAATATAACCAAAATCATCCTGTGGAGAATTAGCTGGTGCTCCAATGTTTTTAGCCTCACTAAAGTTTCCGTTATCGTTTAATTTACTAACAAAAATATCTAAACCTCCAAGCCCAGGATGTCCATCAGTAGCAAAATATAATTCGTTTTCAGAATTAAAATAGGGAAAACTTTCCTTTCCTTCACTATTAACAGTAGTTCCTAGATTTTTAGGAGTTCCAAAACTTCCATCTTCATTTATGCTTACTTTGAAAATATCGGATTGACCATATGTTCCAAGTCTATCTGAAGCAAAATACATTGTTTTCTCGTCAAAACTTAAGCAAGGATGTGCGGTACTAAAACTATCACTATCAATAGATATTTCTTTAGCATTAGACCATTTGTTATTTACTAAACTTGCTTTGTAAATTTTAAGTAAGGTTATTTTTCCAGTATCCTTTCCTTTTTTACCCTCTAAATAATTATTCCTTGTAAAATACATTGTTTTACCATCTTTAGTAAATACAGGAGTAGACTCATGAAATTTAGAATTAATATTTTTATCAAATTTAACAGGTTTTGAGAGACTTCCATCTGAATTGGTTTCAGCAGAATAAAGATTTGTAAAGTATTGATTAGTCCACTTGTGTTTTTTTTGAGCAAAACTTCCTGTATCTCTGGATGATGTAAATACTAATTTATTTAAGGAGAAGGAACTTCCATAATCAGAATATTCAGAATTAATTCCTGCATCCTCAATAGTATATCTTCCGGAATTTGCTTTTATAATTTCGAGATAATTTTTGTTTTTTTCGTAAAAAGTACCTCTTGAATCTTCTGCATCTTTTTTATTAAATTGGACTAATATTTCATCTGCTTTTGAATATTGACCAATAGATTTTAAAGATTGAGAATAGCGATAGTAATATTCTGTACTGATTTCATCATTTAATGCAAATAATTCGGCATACCATTTTGTAGCTTTTTCAAAATTAGAATTAAAATAGTATGCATTTCCTAATTTTTCAAAAAGATCTAAGGACTTATATCCTTTCTCGGCAATATGTTCATAGGTTTTAATAGCATCTACATAAGCATATTTATTGTATTGTTTATCTGCTTTTTTAAGTAGCCCATTTTGCGCATAAATATTAACAATTAAACCACTCCAGAATGCGATATATATTAGTAATTTATTTTTCATGATGTTGCCGTTTTAGAAGAATCTTGGTGAAATAATTTTATTAAAATTGTTGAATAATTCATAGCGAAGGAAAATCTCATGGGAACCGGAATTATAGTGTCTTAATTTGGTAGTTTCCATGTCATAACCATATCCAATGTACATACTATCTGTAATTTGAAAACCAGCCATAGCGCTTACAGCAGCATCCCAGCGATAGGCTACACCTAGGACAAATTTTTCATTAAACATAAAATTTGCAGACAAATCTAATTGAATCGGAGCACCTTCTACCATTTTGGTTAATAATGCAGGTTTGAATTTGATGCTAGAAGTTAGATCAAATACATGCCCAGCAATTAAATAATAATTTATTTTTTCTTTATAAATTGCAACTTCATTGTCATTGTATCTATTAGTCTCAATAAAATTTGGAATAGAAAAACCGATATAGGTTTTATCAGAATGAAAATAAACACCAGCACCAATATTTGGTGAAAACTTATTGTTTAGATTTTGAAATTGCGCATCATTTCTAATTGCTGGATTAAGATCAGCAATATTCAAATTGAATAAATTAGCAGTAGCTTTCATTCCGAAAGATAATTTATAAGTATCAGATGTTTCAATGGTATAAGACAAATCAACAGAAATGTTATTTTCAACTGTCGGACCTATTTTATCATTAATAAAAGACAAACCATAAGCTAAATTACTATTGTTAATAGGGGAGTTTATAGACAAAGCATTTGTTATAGGAGCTCCATCTAATCCTACCCATTGTGTTCTATGAAGTCCAAATATACTTAATGCACCTCTGGATCCTGCATAAGCGGGATTGATATTTATCGTGTTGTACATGTACTGGGTAAATTGTGCGTCTTGCTGCGCTCGAATTCCAGCTGTAGTTAGTATCAAAACGAATATTAGTATTAATTTTTTCATTATTTATGGTTTTTAACAGGAGGTTTTTATATCTCTAGTATTAGAATTAGATTAGGGATTTATTATCTACTTAAATATACGAATCCATCTTTTTTAATTGTATTACCGCCGGCTTCGGTATATTCGATAATGTAAAAATAGGTTCCAGTAGGTAATTCAGAAGATTTATTAACAGTTGCTCTTCCTTCGGAAAAACCACGAAAAGCTCTATTGTTATTATCATACTGTTTTGTTTCGTAAACTAAAATTCCCCAGCGATTATATATTTCTACACTATTAGTAGGAAAACATTCTGTATTTTCAATATTTTCAATTTCAAAAACATCATTTATATTATCGTTATTTGGAGAGAAAGCATTGTGAACCAAAAAAGAACAAGCTGGTAAAACTATACAATTATTTCCTACAGTCATGATGATGTCAACTGTTTTAGAACAACCGCCATCTGTTACAGTATATTTAAAAATATAATCTCCGACAGGAACTTGGTACGGATTAAAAATAGAACCAGTTAATCCATTGGTATTATTGGTATCGGTCCAATTTCCGCCAGAAGGAAACGTAGTAGGTAATAATGAACTTAATTCAATTCGTAAATCAATATTTTCATTACAATCGGCAAGACTACTGCTAATTTGAATAGGACGATTTGGAGAGGTCACAATCACATTCTGATTTGCAGTTGCCGTATTTCCGTTTCCATCATCAAATGTCCAATGAATAATATGCGTTCCTTGCGTTGAATAGGTCAAAGGATCATTTGTAGTTACCAATACTGTTGCTACACAATTATCAGTTGTAGTAGGAGTAAGCGCTGTAGCAGTACATTCTCCAGTAATATCAGCTAAAACAGGAATTGAAGGAGCCGTAATATCTTTAATAATTACATTTTGAATTGTAGTTGCCGTATTTCCGTTTCCATCATCAAAAGTCCAATGAATGCTATGTGTACCCTGAGTAGAATAAGTCAAGGGGTCAGTGGTGGTTACTATCACATTTGTAGCACAATTATCGGTAGTTGTTGGAGTTAATGCAGTAGCAGAACATTCTCCAATAACATCAGCCAAAAGAGGTATAGCAGGAGCTGTAACATCTTTTATAATTACATTTTGAATTGTAGTTGCTGTATTTCCATTTCCATCATCAAAAGTCCAATGAATGCTATGTGTACCCTGAGTAGAATAAGTTAAAGGGTCAGTAGTAGTTACTATCACATTCGTAGCACAATTATCGGTAGTTGTTGGAGTCAATGCAGTAGCAGTACATTCTCCAATAACATCAGCTAAAAATGGAATAGCGGGAGCTGTACTATCTTTAACGATGATAAACTGATATTGAGTGCTTGTATTTCCATTTCCATCATTAAAAGTCCAAGTTACAGAAGAAGTACCTTGTGTATTTCTTGTCAATGAATCTTCCGTTGTGGCAATTATAGTCCCAGCGCAATTATCAGTAGCAGTTGGTACAACACTAATAGTAGCTGAACATTCTCCGACAACGTTTTCTAGATTAGCATTATCGGCGATCGGTGCAATTGTATCTTTTATAATGATATTTTGAGTTTGATTACTAGTATTTCCATTTCTGTCATCAAATGTCCAAGTAATTATGGAAGTACCTTGCGTATTTCTTGTCAATGAATCTTTAGTTGTGGCAGTTATAATTCCCGAACAATTATCAGTAGCAGTTGGAGGTATTGCAGTCGCAGAACATTCACCAATTATATTTTCTAATGTTGTTATGTTAGCAACTGGAGCTTCAGTATCTGTAACGATTAAATTCTGAGTTTGGGAACTTGTATTTCCTACAGCATCTGTGAAAGTCCATGTAATTATAGAAGTACCTTGAGTATTTCTTGTCAACGAGTCAGTAGTAGTAGCAATAACTGATCCGGAACAATTATCAATTGCCACTGGAGGAATTGCCGTAGCGGAACATTGTCCACTTATATTAGAAAGCTTAGCAATAGCTGCAATTGGAGCGGTAATATCTTTTATGATTATATATTGAGTTTGTATGCTCGTATTTCCGTTTCCATCATCAAAAGTCCATGTTACAGTAGAGGTTCCCTGTGTATTTCTTGTTAATGAATCCACAGTTTTTCCTATAATAATTCCAGCACAATTATCAGTAGCTGTTGGAATTATATTAATAGTTGCAGAACATTCTCCAATAACACTTTCTAAAGATGCACTATCAACTACTGGAGCTTTTGTATCCTTTATTATTATTTTTTGGGTTTGTATACTTTTATTTCCACTATCATCTGTAAAAGTCCAATGAATAATATGAGTACCCTGTGTAGAATAAATTAAAGGATCTAAAGTAGTAACTGTAACAGTTGAAGAACAAGTATCAAAAGAATTTGGTACTTCAATTAAAGCGGTACATTCTTCAGTTATGTCATTTAAAATCGGAACAAGAGGAGCAGTTATGTTTTTGATAATCACATTTTGATTTGCAATAGAAGTATTACCGTTTCCATCATCAAAAGTCCAATGAATAATATGAGTTCCTTGTGTGAAATAAGTCAGTGCATCAGGAGTTGAAACCAACACATTTGTAGCACAATTGTCAGTGGTAGTTGGCGTTTCTGCAGTGGCCGAACATTCACCAGTTACATCAGCTAAAACAGGAGTAGTTGGAGGGGTTGTATCTTTAATAATCACCTTTTGATTTACTGTAATTGAATTGCCATTTCCGTCATCAAAAGTCCAATGAATAATGTGGGTTCCCTGAGTAGAATAAGTCAACGAATCAGAAGTAGTTCCTGTTACAGTTGCAGTACAATTATCAGTGGTAGTTGGTGCTGTTGCAGTTGCAGAACATTCACCAGTTAGATCAGCTAAAACAGGAGTAATTGGAGCACTAACATCT
>Ga0114962_10000172_pt1 | contig 56259 bp, 44 predicted proteins | sample C_130820_MF_Meta_FD_87017 | JGI IMG/M metagenome (GOLD analysis project Ga0114962, IMG submission 87017) | Freshwater microbial communities from Lake Croche, Canada to study carbon cycling - C_130820_MF_MetaG | ecosystem: Environmental > Aquatic > Freshwater > Lake | place: Lake Croche, Canada... | reverse complement strand
TGTTGGTATTGATGCGTTGAAGGGACTCCATCGATTGGTCAGCAAGGGCGCAGGGAGTATGGCGAAAAATACGCTGAAAGTGATTCGGAACAATAGCATTCTTTTGGGCATTGGAAAGACCCGCACGATCCGTCCAAATGTAAAACAGTTCGGAATAAAACTTCCGCTGTCCTCGTTGATCTAATCCAATGAACCAGTCGGGAGAGGAGTAATAATTGAGGGCATCAATTTCCTTAAAAATATCCACAATCTTCATTCGCCACTGTTGTTCCGGTGTAGGAGGTTCCAGCGGAGCCCATTCGGTCGGAAAGGTTCGTTCTCGCAACCACTTGACGTGGGTGGAAATCTTGGCCATCGTCGCTTCCGAAAAGGGGGTACGCGTGAAGGGATTGGAAGCCACTGTTCCTTCCAACCGGGCGCGATGGAGCAAGGTGTAGACGGACCGAATGTCGAACCCATAGACGTGTTTGTCGGCATCCTGATAGGAAAAGAACATGTGTCCACTAATGTCAGCGACGTGGTCGGTGGAAAAGAAGTCGGCGTCGTTGGTACATAGCGATCTAGCATAGATGGCGGGTCCGTGGAGGCGCACACGATAGAATCCTCGTCGGAATCGATACCACTTCTGTACCTGGTCGGCTGCCGCTTCCAGGGCCTCGGCGCGCTCTAGCATTCGCTTGCGTCGTTTAACGCGCTTTGCGATGGAATCAGGAGATCCCGGTGTCCATCGCGTCGGGTTCTTGTAATGGATTCCGCAGAAATCTCCGTGCGAGGCGGGTGATGTACATCGTTCCTTCATGTTTTTCTTTGATTTCACGCTGTGACACTGATTCTCGACTACGTGAGAAATGCGGTCAGCGGATTCCATCTCTGCTCCTTCCGGAGATTTTAATTTCGCGACGGAACACCCTTGAGAATAACCGTCCGCGGTGAGGGATTCGACGTCGTTTTCTCCCGGTTCTTGGACAAAATTGAGACGACCACTCCTTGAGGGAGGATCAGCATTCCCGCGTTTAGTTTCCTCTAAAAACTCCTCGGACACCAGTATAAAATGTCTTCTCCTGCCAACTCTGCCCCCAAGCGTGCCTCTAATAAGAAGGCCACAACTGTCGCCACTACCTCTGCCCCCGTCGCCTCTGCTGCCCCTGCCCCTGTCTCTGTCCCTGCCCCCATCGTTGCCCCTGTCGTCGCCTCTGCCGTAATTTCCCACGTTGAGTCTGCTCCTGCCGAGGAGAACGTCAACATTGTTGCCCAGTTCTCTGCCCTCACCGAGCAGGTCAACACCCTCCGTAGCACCCTCAGCACGGTCTTCTCCTCTATGAAGAAGCTCGAGAAGCAGATCCCCCGCGAGCTGAAGAAGGCCGGCAAGGGCCGTCGCCGACGCACTGCGACCGTCGATGCCGACGGTGCCCCCATCGAGGCCAAGCCCACTGTCTTCACCACGCCCACCCTCATCTCTGACGCCCTCGCCACCTTTCTCGGCGAGGCCAAGGGCTCCAAGCTGAAGCGCTCTGAGGTGACCACGCGTGTGTGCAAGTATGCCCGCGACCACAACCTGATGGACAAGCAGTTCATCAACGCCGACGCCCCTCTCCGCAAGTTGCTCGGCCTCAAGGAGTCTGACCAGCTCAAGATCCTGAACCTCCAGCGCTACCTGGCCCCTCACTACCCTGAGGCCAAGGCCAAGAAGGCCGCAGCCGCCGCAACTGCCGCAGCTGCCCCCGCCGCTGCCACTACCGTTGCCCGCAAGGCGTAAGACATAAGGTGCGAGAATCGTCTCTAATATAGAAAACCAATAAGAAAACAAAAACCCATTCTTTTTTCGTGGTTCCTCAATGGGACCCCCAGGTCCCATAGCTCACTCGGCAGAGCATCTGGCTGTTAACCGGAAGGTACGCGGATCGATACCGCGTGGGGCCGTCAAAAAAACCCGTGATTGAATTCGCTTCGAATCAAATCACGTGTCTTTTCTTTTCCTTCCTTTTCTATTTCCCTTTCTTATTTTTCCTTTTTCAATCAACTGCGTTCATTTAGGACGGAAACACTGACCCCCCGAGTAGGAATGTCCGGGCCCCATTCAAAACCCATCGTCGCTCAATCGGAACTCATCGATTCTGTTCGTCACTGGGTCCACTTTGACAATTTAGCGGAAACACTCGGAAAACAGGTGACAAACGCACGCCAAATGCGGAAAACGTTCGAAGACAAGATTATCCGAACCTTGGATGCGTCCAACATGAAGACGGCAGTACTCCAGATTAACGGAGCCACGCTTCAACGAAAAACGGAATTCAAACCCCGAGATCTTTCGTGGACCCTTCTCGAGGAGCAACTTCGCGAATATTACAAGGGTAAGCCGAAGGATGAGACAGCATCCATCCTCGAGTTTATTCAGTCAAGAAGGGGAGGCAAAACCACGGAATATATTCACAAGACCCTGACCGCGGAAGCACCCATCAAAAAAGGTCCAGGAATCTAATATAACACCCCCTAGTCGGTTTGCCCTATGGCCAGAGAACTCAATACATGGTTCCAAACCCCTCAAGGTGATGAATTTTCTCCTGCGATGTCTATCACCGAACTACGAACGCGATTTCAGGACCATGTAGGAAATTACGGGGTCTTATTAAATTGTAAGGTAGACGAGTTTTCCAAACATTTATGTGAAGCACTCTGTGTATGGTACAGCAAAAGCAATAGCAAGTCCCATCGTGTCCTCGAGGTTGTGGGGCCACAACGCACGTTTCCTAGACCGAAGGGGTGGACCGATGAATTGGAACGTCTTTGGAATGAGTACGTTCAATGGAAGATCTTTGGATACGAAGAATGGGACGCCCTATGGTCCACTCTGAAACAACGCAACTGGGAACAAGAGGCCCCAGGTTGGCGCGGATTTTTTCAATCCTTTCTCCACATTTATCTGAAACCGGACCCCCAGCGATTGGTGGACGAAGGCTTTCTCTTTCAGGAAGGTGCGGAGTGGGTTCTTGCCGAAGATCACATCTCGGAAGACGAGGACTAGTAAATCTCTACACCCCTCTATGGCCACCATTTCCATCATCCGATTCTTGAAAGGTCTGGTCGACAAGAATGATCTGAACGCGATGAAGACGTATTACAGTACCCTTCCAGAAGAGGAAGAGGATACAACCATCATGTTCGTAAACATTCCGTGGGATGTTGTATTTCAACGCGTGTACCTTCACGCGTGTCTACGAAAACGTATCGATATTGTTGCCTTTCTGGTCCAAGTGTATGAAACCATGGATCCGATTGACAAAATCGCCTTACGGCAGGTGTTTCCATATGGACGTTACCTATTGAATAAATAATCAATCATATCCCTATAGTGTCTATAGGGTTATGAATTCATACGCAGGTTAATCCGCCCATTGTCCGCGATTGAAAGGAAGAACAGAAATGGTGCTGAGTTGCTCGCGGAACTTCTGGACCTTCTTGTCGTATTCGATTTCGTCGGTGGAAGGAGGCAAGGCCACCTGGCTTTCCAACAGTTCATCCGTGGCACTTTTGGGAGGACGGGGTCCGTAGCAATTCACGCCGAAGCGGAGTTCGGGATTGTCAAAAAAACCTCCGTTGACGCCGGGGCGTCCACAGGCGTCACGGAACTCGGGGGCTCCCTTTTGTAACTTGGTCCAGGTGGCCTTTTGTGTGGGGTAGACGGCCATCTGTCCCTTCACCCACCCGTAATTACACCAGTCGGCACCGTTGTGGTAGGCTTCCTGAACTTGCTCGTAGTTTGCCAACTCGGCACCCAGAGCGGAGCAGACGGCCGAGGCGTCGTGAAAGGTGTAGATATTCTTGCTTACATTGAAGACCTCCTTGCCAGGTTTGATAAGGGACTCCAGGGCAGACGCCACTCCATTGGAACTTTCCTTCGCACCGGGCATACCGGAAGGACGGCTGTCGGCAGGCGCCATCTTGTTGGTGGGAGGACCATCCATGGGTTTGATGTTGGTGTCCAGAGTTCCATCGCCAATGTCCACGTCGATGCTCGTGCCTCCCATCAAGAGGGAAAACAGACGATTCCATCCAAACTCAATGTAGTATCCGACCGTCTTGTAGTAGATGACGAGTGCGATAAAGACGACAAGGATGAGGATCATGACGAATCCAAAGGTTGAAAAAAGACCCTGAAACACACTTGGTGCCGGCGCATTCATAGCGACTATATTCGATGACATGTCTTACCTAGGCATACGTTTTTTTATGAAGGCTTATGCGGGGGTAGGATCCTCGACCGGAGGAGGAAGAGAGGCACGGTACGCGAGAATATCAGTCTCAAACTGGCGCGTCGCTTCGGGGACCTCACGCTTGAGGGTGAGCATCAAGATGTAGGAATCTTGATTATTGACGCGACTCGCATCGACTGGCGTTGTGGTGCTGTCGTCGTATTCGACCCATTGGTCTTTTTGGCGAACGTAACAGATGTAGTGTCCACCTTGCGCACTCCCCATTTGCTCCACAATCGCTGACACTTCGTAAATGGGAGGAACGTCGGCGATCAATTCGTTTGTGAAGGGATCACGCCTGTAGGCCATATAGGGAGTTAGATCGATATTGTCCAGATCGCAGTCGATTTTACACCGAACCTTGATTTGCGCGCCGATATCCTTACGAAAGATGGTGCGTTTATATTGAAGAAAGAGGACAGAGGGAACCTTGGAGAGTCGGTCGAAGCGGGTGGCGGGCGAGCGAAGATCCTTGGTGCCCGCACGACGATTACACTCTGTACACGAATAGTCAGGGATCGTATCTTGGTGGAAGGCTTCCTTCAAACAAGCGTGAACGTCGGGAGCCGAGGCCCCTTTGATATCTGCTCCTGGTATGGGTACTTTGAGAACCGCCCAGGGTTGGAACTGTTCCGATATGTTTTTACACGTATGGCATTGGATACAGGTGATGGTTTGGCCGTAGAAATGTTTAACAATAGGACTGTATCCCTTGCGAAAGGCTCCGGGAACCTTGTTGCTCCACGAATGCATCCAGGCTTCAAGTGCTCGTAGTTGTGAGGCTTCTTCCGGTGTAGTCGCTTCGCCATTGATTCGCATCGTGGGTTCAAAGAACATACCTTCGTGTAGGGAATCCAGTAAATACTGAATCGCCTCACCGGCGTCTGACTGTTGTCCAGGAGTGTACCAATATACATCCGTATCTTCCAGCGTTGTTTTAAGGATTTGGAAGAATCCACGGGGGACCATCGTAGGGTTTGAACTGGCGGCAGGAGTAACACGCCAAAAGTCGCGCATCAAGGTTTGGAATGCTGTGACCAAGGGGGCGACAGGAGCATCGGCACGCAGACGCATTCCACCGGGCCTCACAAAGATGGATGCGATCGCGGGATTGAGACGCAAACACTGTAAGATCGCATTTAGGAAACAGGTATTTCCTAAATTAGCTAATCCAATTAAGGTATAGAGAAGATTAGGTTCCGATGGGGAAGACATGGAAGGATTATAGGAAAGTAAGGTAGTCATTTGTTTGCTTTACAAATTGTTAACTTTGATTCTTTAAGTTCAATTTTTTACATTGCCGGATGTGTTAAAGACTTCTCCCGTATAGTATGGCAAGATGGCCTATAACCAGCGCTACGAAGTTGTCTACGGATTTGATTCCTTGGACCTTTTTCACAATATGTTTCCGGAACTCTTGTACGATAATGAGGCCTTTCCGGATCCGACGCTTCGATGGATGCGCGACCGCATCGCATATCTCATGCCGACGCCCTACACACGACAACGGTCTCTGTACGAAATGTACTCGATGCATCAACGACGGGCATCACTGATTCAATGGAGAAACGCGAATCTACCTCACGTGCCATTTGTAGTACAATCAGTTCCCGAATCTTTGCCATCTCAGGCACCATCAGCCTCCGTTCCACCTTCTCAACCTCTGCCTTCGCCTCGCACACCGCCTTCGCCTCGCACACCATCCCAAACTAGTCAAGAAACATTTCCTATTGCTGCTCCTCCTTCTGGACCCCCGCCCGCCGAATATCCCCAACAACCTTTTGCCCCTGAAATGACTCCTATTAGCAACATTGGATATCAACATCCCGCCGAATCAACTCTGTTCTCAACATCCTCAATGATGAACCTTGTTCCCAGCACCATCGTTGCCTCGATGTCTTCAAACGTTTCCACAAACGAAATTGTACTAAATACAGATGTTCTTCCTAGTACCATTAGCACACGAAGTAATCCACCTGACGATGTCGGAGGAGATATTATAATTCCAAGAACTCCCATCTTTAGTCGCAATCGTCGTATTGATATTGCCATTCCTCCAAGACTTCCGCGTCAAGTTCGTCCTCCTGGGATGGACGAACTGTTTGGATTGCTCATGAACAATACACGTGCTGATAATTTGCTGATGACCCTCATTAACAACAATGGACGTAGTTGGAATCATATGCCCGACGATGAGGTGGAAGAAGCGATCCATCACCTTATGGAAGACATTCCGATTATTCCGACAGCAGAGCAAGTTGAGAGAGGGTCCGAACTTACGGAAGAAGAAGACACGGACGTGATTTGTTCCGTGTGCCAACATCATGTGGAAGTCAACGTTACCGTGTCAACGTGGCGAAGGCTCTATTGCGGGCACTCATTCCATCGATTATGTGTGGATCGCTGGTTCCGACAGCACGTAGCCTGCCCCGTCTGTCGCGCAGATATACGCGAGGCTCCTTCTGAGGATACGTCGGAGGATGTCTAAAAATTGAAGCATATAGAAAGCATAAACAACCCGCACAATGGACTTTTCTACTGCGCCACTAGGAAGCATCGATTTCTCACCTTATAACCCTCGAGGAAGTATAACCTTGGTCCTCGAGGAGTCCGAGTTGCGAGACATCGATTCATATCGCCACGAACGATTTGTGCGTGTGTGGCACGAGGAGCGACACACCTTCGCACCCTGTTTGAATGAACTTGTACTTGTTCTTCGTCCTTCGACGGATTCCTCTCATAAAGCTCTCTTTATGGAAGGAATTAATCAATTTCTAGAAACCTTTGTTCAAAGGAGTTCCAATGTCAATCAGACGGTTCGTGTGTACGTGGACAATTGGGCCAAACAAACTGATACGCAGGATGAAACTCGCATTTGGCGCGTCAAGTATGAACAGGCTCCGAAGCTCGTGTTTCAACAGGATGCCACTCTTGAGCGTAGAAGCAGTAGCAGACCCTGCGACACGATGTAAGAGATTCAGGATTCTTATTCCACTTCCTTCATCACGAATCCTTCCCGAACAAAGACAATCGAAAGCGGGTCTTGAACCTGACGACGCAAGAAGCGACTGTCCGTGTATAGCGTATCGAACGCAGTTGTTGACACCTTTGCTAATTCAAGTACGTTGGCTGTAGGCGTCCCCGGAAGTTTGTACAGGGGGACCAAATATAGATTTAGGTAATTGTACAGAATCTCCGTTGTCGGCTGTTTTACTGCTACCGCAGAGGAACAATACACGTCAAAGTAGCACTTCATCAGTTTTTGGACGGCGTGGTGAAAGGTGGGTTCTCCGAGGGCCTCCACTGTGTCCACACCAGGGTTTTTCGCACCCTGTGTCAAGCGTTTCAGGTACTCGATCACGAACAGGTAGTTGAAGCAGGCTTCCATCACAATGACAGCACACGTCAAAAAATGCTCGTACGGTGTGGTCGTTTCCAACGCCCCACCGGTAATGAAGGAAGAAAACGCCGTCATTCGTTCCGATACAGGTCGCCCGACGCCAAAGACGGCGACGGGACGCGGGGCACGCAAGGCCCGTCGCTTCGTATTGACGCGAATCCGCGTTTTGGAAAACTGCGTATTGACTGCTTGACAGTATCCCAAGTAATTCTCGGCAGTCGGAATGACAAACTCGGGAGTTTTCGTTTGAAATTCAGCCCCTTTCAATTGAAGAAGGAGGTTGACAGCGAACACAAGGTCGTGGTGATTGCGAGTACCATATTTTGACCGACGTGTTTCGGAACGTTTGAGAGCAGGCATGCGAGCGCTTCCTACTGTAAGGGATGTTTATCCTCTTACAAGAACTACCGTGTCTTGCCTTAAGACGGTGGAGAGCGGAATGGAGACTCCTGCTTCGGACCAGACGGCCGTGATCTGTTGATCGGGACCTCGGTAGGTGTTGAGCCGATCTAACACCGTGGCAATCGTCTCCCCGGGAGTAACGACACAGGTCAGGGGAACCCCCGACAAAAAACCCGCCCATCGTTTTCCGCTATCATCTGGTTTTAACACGAGCTGTACAGTTGCTGGTTTCCGGGAGAAGAACCAGTCCATATGTCTCTGGTGGAGGAAGATTTCTGTGCCGGCACTTCTTCCTTGACTTCAATTACCACGTGGTGAGGACAGTGTTTCGGAGGGTATCGGAAAGGAGAGGATTCTTTCGTTTGTTGGAACATCTGGGTTTGAGAAAGAACAGCATTTAGGAAGGGTGTGAACAAATATAACATCGCACTGCTACTGCTACTCTCCGCACGCAAAAACAGAGTTCAATTTTATACGTAAGGGCTAAGCACGCGGTTTGAAGAAGGTGGCGATGGACACCTGTCCCTTGGCAGCCATTGTTTCCGGGACCCGAGCCGCGTCCACCAGAATCTTGGAAAAGAGAATCGATTCCGCAAGGGCTTCTCGGGCGGCAACCGGATCCTTGGCTCGTCGGCAAGCGTCCAGATCTGTGGTGCGAACGCCAGGCATATGTTCCAACGCGAGTCCAAATACCTGGGCCACGGGCTTGGCGATCTGGTTCGTGATGTAGAAGGCGTAGTCGGGCGACAAGGCCTTTTCTTTAATGTAGGTCGGAGTCTCAATGCGGTCGCCTTGAAGTTTGGGGGCGGCCCCCTTGGACGAAACGTACACAAAGGGAATGCGGTCGGACGTGGACGGCTTATTACCCGGATCGCGTACGGCAATACGATCCGCCAGCACCTTGTGTGCGATGCGTGTAGGGTCCTTGTAATCGGCCCGCAGAGACTTTGTGATGGTCAACTTGGTAAGCGGAAACTTGCCGGCCAACAGATCTCGACACGCTTCCTGAACAAATCGGGTCGCTTCCTGAACGCCTACAACAACGTCGTTGGATGTCGGATTCAATATGCGTTCAATCGCACCTCCGTACACATACTTGACAATTGGAGCATTATCGCGTCGTTTCATCACGATCCCCATACTTTTGCGATGAAAGTCGTCGTCTTCGAGACCATCCTCCGACATGTCGCCGACGTAGCGCTTCTTGCTCAGCAAGATGAAGGACTTGAAGATCTTGTCAAACTCAAAGTCGTGGGGTGGCTTCAAACACGAGCTCACCAGTTTGCCCGACTCGATCGTCAGGGCTTTGGCGGCGGCCAAGGCGGCGGGTCCCGTCAACGGCTTTCCCGTGGCCGGATCCTTGGGACGAAAGCGAAGAAAGATGCTGTCTGTGTCTCCATACACGCATTCAAGATCGCACCGCGGATCTTTCCCGGCCCCGTACGCGTCTTCCATCACCGTCTTGGCAAACAAGAGTTGCTTGCGTCCGTAGGCCGTACACGAGGCGGCCAAGGTTTGGTCGCGTACCTTGAAGGTCGGCGAACCCATTTGACCATACAGGGAGTTGGCCGTCAACTTGAAGGCCAATTGTTGGGCATCCAGGAGCGCCTTGCGGAATTCGTCCGTTTCCGATTCCGCCAGTTTACGCGTCTTTTTGCGGTTTGCCAACAGCATTTCCAAAATACGTGGAATCGTTCCTTGGGGGGATTGAATGTAGCGGGCGACACGCACTCCGTCCTTGAGTTTTTCGGGATGTTTCCGTGTATCCAGTGGATCGGGCCTCAGAATGTCAAACTGAATGTCGACGTAGGTCTGCCCTGGAAGATTGTCGTACTTGCTTCCTCCTGCTCGAATACACCGAACTGTTCCGTCGTCATTGTAGTCGATCTCGCTCACCTTGGTGTCGTGGGAAATGTTTTCCGAAATGAAGGACGACGGATACAGCGACGAAAAGTCGTTGGCGGTGACGGGGTCGTCGTAGACGCCCGTCAGAGGGTCCAAGACAATGGCACCTTCGTAGGAGTCGTCTTCCGGGGCGGCCTCGCTGTCTGCGTCGCCGCCCTTGTCGTCTTCCATTGCCGTGCTACGGGAAGGTGCCGGCAGAACTTCGATCAGTTGATCGACAAGGCGACACTCCTTAAAGATGAGGGACTCCGCCTTGATACCCTGTCCTCGTAGAAAGATGTAGTTGACGGGCACCCACGACACTTGGGCCATGGCCACCGAATTGTTGAGAATTTCGAGTTTGTTGAAGAGCTCCATCACCAGATCGCAATCCTGAAGACAGTACCGCGCAACGATGGCCCGGTCCTTGGCCGATCCACGATGAAGGCGAAAGATGTCTTTCGGTGCGACATCGTCCTTGACCTGCGACCAGCGAATGGGAGGGACTCCGTGGTCCGCCAACACGGTGACACCGTCCTCAATCAAGACCACCAGTGCTTTGGCTTCGACGCCCACAACAAGGCATCGGTCCACCACGCGGTCGTTTTCGGCGTCCATGAGCGTGATGTAACGCCCCACCACAATCCCCTTGGTCGATTTCGTTCCGAAGCGAAATCGGTCCTTCGTACCCTCGACGCCCTTCACGCCTCCTACAATGGACCCGCTCATAAAGGTCGCGGATACATTATCGAGGGTGTAGGAGTCCAGGATGTGATTGCGTCGCACGTAGGGCAATAGGTCAATTTGAAGACGTCCCGGCATGCTCATAAAATACATCGTATTGTCGCCCATCGCCGACGAGGACAGGAACTTTTCCTCGAGTTGTGTGGGGCGCGTGCGACAGCAAGATAAGGGCGAGACTGCCATCTTGATTTCACCGCGAGGCACCGTCTCTTCGAGGCGGTCCCAGACGTAGCGCGAATCGAAGCCAAAGATGTTGTAGCCGATCAGCACGTCGGGGGCGATGCGTCCAATCCATCCCATCCAGGCCTTGAGCATCAAGCCTTCGTCGCGAAAGGGATAGACTTCGATCGGCACGTCGGCACCAGGAGGCTTGACGGCCCCCGCATCCACGACGTCTCCTCGGGCAGGTCCGAGCACCCAAATGTGCTTGCTGACGGCCGCACCTCGTCGATACAAGACTGTGCCGATCTGAATAATTTCGTCTCCGGCAACGCGAGGCCACGCCTGGGCCAAGCACTTGTCGATCGTGTCCACCAACAGATCCACATCTCCCCGCCCCGAACGCAAGGTCATCAAGGCGGTCAACACGGCGGCGTCGCTCCGGACCGTCGTCTTGATGGCCGGTTTGAGGCGACCATCCACAAACTTGGCCGGCTCTTCGTAATAATGAGATTCCAAGATGCGTTGAAGCGTCTCCGCGGCGGGCACCCCCGCACCCTTCATATAGACCCGCGACAACGTTGTCGAGGTCCCAGTGATGGCCTCGACCATCAGGCGACAAAAGGCTTCCAGCGTCTCGGGTACGATCCCTAACTCAATCATTTCCCGCAACGGCTTTCTCCACGTCTTTTTCGCGATCGGAAAGTCACCGTGACTGGAGGTACACTCAATATCCCACGAGGCCACTACGTAGGGTGCCATTCCTTCGTCCTTGCCTGGTATGACGTCCGAGGCGTCGGCTTCCGCCGACAAGGAAACCCGAGCGTCACGCGATGTGGCAAAGGACCATGTGCCGGCGTCCACCTGGACCCAGCCCGCAGGATTGACCCCTTGAATATGAAAGAAGCGCAACACGGGGTCGATGTTGGCCTCGTAGACCTTGAGACGCACGGCACTTCCGTCCTCGGCGTCCAAGACAAAGGAATCATCGGTGGATGTTTGAAGCACAGGGATAGCCGCAATCCCAAACAGGACAGAGGTCTCGTGCGAGCGAGGCTCCGAGTCTTTGGTAAGAAATAGATCCTTGAGAACTCGCCACAAAGCCTGCGAGGGAACGGAGATCTTGGCAAAGGTGCTGACTTCACCATTGTTGAATCCAAACAACGTCTTGTGCTTTTCCAATACGATGCTGGTGAGAGGAATCGCGTCAACGGGTACGTATCCGAGGATATATCGCTCGAACTTGTTGAACGCCGTCGCATTGGCAGCCAACGCCTCTGGGAATCGAATGTAGAAGAAGGGACGGTAGTTTTCTACTTGGAGACAGATGGACCGTCCTTTCACATCGTTGCCAAACAGTTGGATTTGGTACCGACGATGGCTCGTCTTGTCGTTGGAATAGCGAGGTTTCGGATCATCGTCGAACTCTTCAATGTCCGCTTCCGGTTTGAAGATCACGTCGCGACACACAATGTCTTTACATTGGAAATGGAGGACATCCACATCAGGATCCACTTTACTCATAGTATAGGGTGCTAGATCTTCCTTCCCCTAGGACCGCATCAATTTTTGAGCGTAGTACAGTGCGTGACGATAATCGTCACATACTGTGAAATCACAAGCGATTTAGTGTCGTCGTGCCTTTCGGGTCCCCGCGTGGTGGCTGTGGCGTTTGGGGGACTTGTAGGACTTGGCTCCAAACAGACGATTGCGGGCGGCGCTGAGGGAGTTACGGATGGACTTGAAAAAACCTTTTGACGTGGAGGAAGACCTAGGTTTGCGATGGCCCTGGCCAGGGGGCGTCTCAACCAGTGCCTTCTTCATCTTGGCGTCGTCGCGCATATAGGGCACCGCATTTGTGGACTCGGAGGATCCGGGGACCTGAAACTCCTTCATCGTTCCATCGGGAAGTACCTCGATCACACTGGGATAGCCCTGAATCTTGGCACCCTTGATCATCTTCATCTGAGGAAAGACTTCATCCTTGACAGAGATAACATTCGCCTGTCGCCCTGGCGTCGCGGAAAGGTCCTTCCAAGTTGGTTTGTACGTCTGGCAGTGACCGCACCAATCGGCATACACAAGAATGACGGCCTTGGGTCCCTGCTTGATCAAGGCTTCCGCAGCCTCGATCTGAGAGGGTTCTCGGACGTCCATGGGAGGGCTGGCTTTGAAGCGGCCTCGCTCATTTCGCAAGATCATGGTCTACTTTCGCCAACTATTTTCTTTTCGGAAAACAAAGGGATGGAGCGAACTCACCTGATTCTTCTTGTTGCTCTTCTAGCCCTCATGGCCCTGGTCCTCGCAATGAGGCCGGCCCACTCGGAACCGTTTGCGTCCGGCACCGAGGATTTGACGTGCCCCACGGAAGCTGCCCGAGGTTCTGATGGAATGATTCATATCAAGCCCGGCGATCGGTCCTTCCAAACGCTGGCCGACTATGTCGGCTATCTTTCCAATCTTTATGACAAGGGGGCCACCTGTCTCCCTCCCATGGTCCGTCCAAATCGCACGCCGATCGACGGAATCCTAGGAGGACTCGGAAACGGAGCGGAACCTCCCGAAGCGTCCAATCGTCAGGGGTCCACCCGCGACGTGCTGGATTTCAACAACACGGAAGAGACCTCTGCCAAGACACCTATCAAAAAACTGGACGATTACGAATACACCCGCGTCTTCCAAAACGAGCGCGGAAGTCGGAACGTGCTGTCGGATGAGACCAAGAACGAATTGCTTCGTAGTCGCGTCCTCGATTGGGCCAATCTTCCATTCAATTCGGAGGAACGAGCCGAAAAAGAGGACGCCTTCGTAGAGGACCGTATGCAGACGCTCTATCAGGATCCCAAGTCGGGTGTGTTTTTTAGCAATATGGAAGGACGAACCTTGGAACCTCCCGATGTTGAAGCGGCCAAGGAGCGCGAGCAAAAGATTCTGGCGTCGTACCGCCCCACCGACATTACCAAACACGTCATTGACAGCAAGGTGGAAGCCGTCGCGAAACTGGTCCACGACGAATACAAGGACAACAAGGATTGGGAGCCGGTTGTAAGAAAGACAGGGGAAAATTCGTTTGAGGTGTTTGAACTGCTTCCCAAGCGGAAGAAGATCACGTTCGAGGACGAGCAGACCAAGACGCTGGCAATGGCGGAGGCGGAAGGCATCGCTCAACCTACACCCACGATCGACATTGATTCACGTATGCGCGGAGACCCCTACTTTGACAAGTCGGGTGTTGGAGATCAGGCGAATAACCGCTTTTGGAATTACAAGGATTTCAACAAGTGGACACCGGGATTGGAACGTATGTTTGCCCCCACGATGGACAATCGTGCGTGGTTCTAGACTCGTTGTATCATAGACCTTACCTCTTGGAAAGAGGTGGAGTCTAGAAGCGATATTTGGTTCCCAACTCATAACACCCAGAGGCGCGAGGTATGCGTCCCATCGATTTCAGAGACGCGGTCGCTGTGAATCCAATGGGGGAGCCCGCGTGAAAGGAACGTTCTGCTTTCTTGGCATTTTTAAGGGTCCGAAACGGACTGCGTTTTACGCGTCGGGTTTGAAAGGGGTAGGGCTTGGAACGGCACTCCATTCTAATTAGACACATGATTTCCTTTACCTAGTAGCAGGGTAAGGTGGTCCGGAAGGGTCCGTCATTTGATGAAGACCATAGTTCACCTGCATGGCCTCTTCTTCCATCTCTTCTTCCATTTCTCCTGGAGTAGGAACGTGGCTAGTTCGTAGTTGAATCAGCGTTCCACCGGCACTGGCTGCGAAATACTCGCTCATCTTGTCGGGAGGGGCGATAAAGGCAATGGCGGCTACGGCAAGAACCAAGAGAACGGCCAACAGAAGGGCGTTTGATTTCATTTTATGGTTGCCGGAGAAAAAACCTATTTCCGAGTGAATCGTCTTCCTCGCCTGAATCGCTTTCTTGTATTCTTCTTACGGTCAGCGATGTAAGGAGTCGCGACATATCGGAACAATTCTGGTATATCACCTGATGATGCCTTCAAGGCTTCGTATGCCCTGTGTATAATCTCTTGTAGGGCTTTACAGTCTCCACGTTTGATAGAAGGGTTTGTAAGAGAGGCAAAATAAAGATTTAGCAGTTCCTTTTCCTTAGGAGTCACGAGACGCTGAAGAAGGTCTTTTTCTTCGTTTGCCTTTTCCACATTCCAAAAGTGGCCCTTCAAGGATTCATAAAAGGTCGGCTTTCCTCCCAAGACTCTCAGAATTGAAAAATGTTCCAATTCAACATCCTTGTTCCAATGGCATTGAATGCCGGCACTGTCTGAAATATAGATGCTAGATATACGCATAGCTTCGCACACCAGCATCATAATCTTGTTGAGATTCGTTCCTGACACGGGCGGACCTTCTCCATTCGCTTTAATGCCATACACGTACATTTTGAGTCGATCATTACGACTAAACGAAATATAATTTGATTTTGGATTCTCTATATCTGAACTGGTGGCAATTCTCAATTCAAATGTTTTGTCATTCATTACGAGCACAAGTTTATACTCGGAATCAGGGATATCAGCAACCTTGTACGTTGTTCTGGTACGACCTGAATGTAGGACGTGGAATTGTGGGTCCGTTTTTAATGATGCGTCCAAATGCCTGGTCGGTTTTATGTAATCATCGGGATCCACAACAAACTCACGAAAGACGTTGAGAAGGACCGGCAACAAGGTTGTTTTGACTAGAGTCACAATCCAATCTGACATTTGTCCGCTTAAAGAAGGTCTCTATTTTCTCTAGGAATCGCTATGCGGGTCCAGGGGAAAACAAATGGAATAAATCGCAAAGAGCGATGAAAGGAATAATATCCGTACTCTGTCGGAAGTGCGGGGTGGCGGACAGTCTTCCTTCACACAACCCGAGATACGGTGCTATAGTATTTAGAAATGACTGATACCCCACCCAAGAGAGACGGCCGTTAAAATGCGGTGAATCTACCGCAAAAAACTCTGGGGTCTCTTCAAATGCCGGTACGCGTCGTGATTGATATGCGGGAAACCGATTTATGGGAGGCCTTGTTGCCTCAGGCAAAGGCCGACCGATGGGCCCTTGAAAAGACTCCGCTGGATGTGGGAGATATTGCCATTTACGGGGATGGCACAGCCCCCCTGGTCGTTCTTGAACGAAAGACGGCCGACGATTTGGGTGCCAGCCAAAAGGACGGACGATACCGGGAACAACGGGCCCGTCTGTACGCCTTGCGCGGAGCCGGAACTTCTATTGGCTACGTCGTGGAAGCCCCTCCGTGGACTCCGACGCTGTCCAACACATGGTGTCGCGGGGCCTTCACGGAGACGCATCTTCAGCAGTCGTTAATGAAACTTCAACTTCGCTACACCATCCCCGTGTTTCAATCCACCTCCGTCAAGGAAACGGTCCAGTGGGTGTGTCGTATTGCCGATGCCCTTGTCGCGGATCCGGCCATCTTCCAGGGAGGAGTGGCCACCACGCGCGATGCGGCGGCGGCCGTGTACACGGAGGCGATTCACGTCAAGAAGGCGACCAACAATACGCCCGAACGCGTCTTTACGGCGATGCTCCTGGCTATTCCGGGCCTCGGCAAGGCGGCCGTGGACGCCATTGCGACGGCCACGACGCATTCCTTCACGGCTCTTCTGGCCTTGACGGAGGAGCAGATTGCTGCCATTCCGTCAGGAAAGCGAAAGATTGGTAAGGCGGTGGGAGCCGTGGTCCATGCGGCCCTCCATACTTGAAAAAATGAAGGGTTTAAACTCTACGCCTTGTATATAACTATCGCATGGACCCCGTAGAGAAAATCTACAATCCGTGGAATCTCGCCAACCGGCGTATACCGGATGCCGAGATTCTTCGTGTCCTTCGTGCCTACGGCATCCCCGAAGCCCCGCAACGATGGGAGTTGTTCCGCCAAGCCTGTGTCCACAGTTCCTACGTGGAGCACACGGAGCCCCCCTCCCCCACGGAAGAGCCCGTCATCGTCGCCCCGATGCCCGACGGATGTATGCCTCTCTGTACCTCCGACAATGAGCAGATCGAGTTTGTCGGAGACTCGCTCCTCGGCTGTATCATTGCCCTGTACCTCCACGAACGCTACCCTGACCAAGACGAGGGCTTCCTCACCCGCCTTCGCACCCGCCTGGTCAACAACAAGCAATTGGGGGAACTCGCCATGAAGATTGGGTTCCACCACTGGATCATTTTGAGTCGCCACGTGGAAGAGGTGTGTAACGGCCGTCGCAATCTTCGCATCCTGGGATCGATGTTGGAAGCCTGGGTCGGCGCCATGTACCTGGACATTGCCGAAACGAATCCAGGGGGTGCCTTTCTACGCATACGAACCTGGTTGATTAATTTGTTTGAAACTCAGGTCGATTTTGTGTCCTTGATCAGCGAAGACAACAACTTCAAAGATCAATTGCTCAAGTGGTATCAGGCGGCCTACCATACACCTCCCAAGTACAAGGAAGTCAAGGTGGAAGGACCTCTTCACGATCGCACCTTTACAATGGGGGTCTTGTCACCCGATGGACGCGTTGTGGCCACGGCGACGGCCCGCAACAAAAAGGTCGCCGAGCAGGAGGCCAGCCGACGAGCACTTATCAAGTTGGGCGCACTTCCTGAGGATTAGACCGGAACGTCCAAGGTAATGCTGGTTAGATCAGGGGACGAACTTTTGGTCGCTGTTTTAGAAACAATCACGTTGTCTATAGGAATCGTAATTATAGTATCCGTTGCGGAATGTGGCGTTAATTGTTGAGTGTGGGTCTCTTCTGGAATAGGAGGAAGTGGTTTGCGAGGAAGAGGGAGAGTGCAAAACCGATCCTTATTGCGAATGCTGGCAGATTCCAAGTCTCGAAGCTCTTGACTTCCGATGTCCATGATAATTTCAGGCAAGGTGGACACTTGTACGGATAAATTGTCTGGAAACGGCATATCGCGTTTGACCTTTGAAGGAACGTGCGAGGGAAACTCGACGTCCACCTTTAACAAATCCAGGTAGGTGTTTTTGTTCTTCATGATGATGAAAAGGGCATCCCGTCGAAGTTCCACAGGAAGTTGGAGTTCCGATGCGATGGAGGTGCTAAAGACGGTCCAATCCTGTTTCAACTTGATAAAGTGCTCCAATTGCTCTTGAATTTGGTAGACTTTGACAAATCCCGTAAAAATCGCAATGGTGAAGGAAAAAAAGGTGAAGAGGCCGTTTAGAATCGTCGTCAATTCAGTACCAGGGGCCCCGCTAATTTGATAGACGGAAAGGGTGCCGGTCAGCGTCGAAATGAAGAGCCCGTAAATGGTTTGTTTTTGTATAATTCTGCGGTAATAGATGATGCCGAGTTCCAAACATTTTATATTGTACGCTGCAATGGCAATCCATTCAAACAACGTGGATACATTCGTCTTTGTCCAATTGCTTCCGTAGGATCTTGCTAGATCGGTCGTGCGACTCGGAGATTCCTCCATTTGGAGATGCGCTACGTTTTCAACCGAATAAAAAAACGCGAGATAGTAGAAATGGAAGAGGCAGAAGCAGCTAAACCTCGCGTCGTGGTTCCTCGTTGGGGCCCACCTATTGCCAGGGATAAGATCCGGCGACAGGTCGCATCTCCCAACGAAGATGAAGTCGCCGAAACGTTGACGGCGGTCGTCCCGATGCCTCCCGAAGACGTGGCAGAAGAGGAAGCAGTCGCAGAGGAAGCAGACGCCGTCGCTACCGCAGCAGCAATTGCTACTGCTACCGCACCCAAGACCGCACGATCAAGGCCTCCCGCCAAGAAACCGGATGCGGAAGTCACGGCGATCACGGCAAGACGAGCCCCTAAAGCAGCGACAGAGCGTGTGGCAACGGACGGTCCTACCATCGCATCCTTGCCCGCCGCACTTCAGCCTGTGGCAGCCCGGGTCAAGGCGAGTTTGGATGCTAGCACGATCGGCATTCATCCGACGGACGGCTTGTTTGTTCCGAGTGATCGTCGTGCCTTCAAGCAGTTTATCATTCAGACGTATCGAAAGTACCAACTTCCCAAGCTGCCTGCGGAAGCCGACCCGGACGCCTGTGCCAAATTAGAAACGTCCAAGGAAACGAAGGCCTTCTTGTACCAGCAGTTTGTGCGCGATTTTATTCAGAAGCCGTCACCGTACAGAGGCGTTCTTGTATACCACGGACTCGGATCTGGTAAAACGTGTTCTTCGATTATTGCAATGGAGGCCCTGTACCAGATGGATCGCTACAAGCCTATCTACGTGCTGACGCCTGCGTCACTGGACCCCAACTATCGCGATGACATTGTCAACAAGTGCGGGGCCCTTATGATGCGAATCAACGCTTTCTGGACCTTTGTTCCCATTACCTTTCCTCTTTCTAATCCTCCTCCCGCAGAACTCAAATTCGCTATAGAAACCCTGGGTATCCCCATTTTCTCGATTCGAAAGCAACGGGGCTACTGGATTCCGGACCCGGACCCTGCCAAGAAACCAAATTTGACAGAGGCTAATCAAAGCCAAATCAAAGAGCAAATCAAGGCCGTGATGGAGGAACGTATCGAGTTTATCCACTACAACGGCCTGACCGCGGAAACGGTTCGCGGATGGGCTTGCGATCCCGTCCAGCGAGCTCGGTTTGATGGATCCACGGTCATTATCGACGAAGTCCATAACTTGATTCGCACCATCAACAATTCGAACCTTGAGGACAATTACAAGGATGAACCTCGGTCCATGGCACAGTATGAACCTGTGGGATGCGGAACGGCCCGCTTGTATCGCATTTCCTACCTCTTGTATCGCATGCTGTGTAACGCAGTCGGATGTAAAATCATCGCACTTTCGGCGACTCCCATCATCAACTTTCCACAGGAAGTGGCGATTCTAGCCAACTTGTTAGCGGGAGATGCCCGTATGGTGGAAGTGAGCATGGTAGGACTTCAGAAGCAAAAGGAGATGTTGGACTATTTGAAGCGCCACCCAGAGGTCGATTTCGCGGAACTGATTCCGAAACCGGAAACGTCAACGTGCCTGATTCGTGCGTCTCCCGTTCCCAGTGGATTCCGAAAGGTCATTGAGGAACGAACAGGGACCCTTCGCGGGTTTGTCTACAATATGCCGATTGCGGGGTCGGCGGAAGAAATCGCACGCGAACGGGACTTGGTCAGTTGGTTCGAGCGTGTGCGTGCGGGTATTACTGAAAAAGGCCTCCCCGCCGTGGCCGTTCCTGCGTTCCGTTCCACGCAGCGACTTCCTGATACGGAAAAAATGTTTCGCGAAACCTTTATCAATGAAGAAGCCCTTTCCGTTAAGAATGACACCAAACTTGTGCTGATGGCACGTCTGTCGGGCCTTGTGTCGTATTACAAGGGAGGACGTGAAGACTACATGCCGAAACTCGAGTCGGATGAAGCCGTGTACTTGGATATGAGCGACCTTCAATTAAAGAAATACACGGAGCAACGGTTGGTGGAAATTGAACGGGAGCAGGATCAGACGAAGAAGAAGGGGAAACCAGAGGAAAAGACGGGAGCGATTACCTATAGCGACGTGACAGCGAGTCAAAACGCGACGTTCAAGATTTTCTCTCGCGCGGCTTGTAATTTCGTGTTTCCAGGGGAAGAGAAGCGCCCTGTTCCGTCAAACTATCGAGAACTGTTGAAGATTGTGGGGGCCAAACCGGGTGCGGCGAAAGCAGAGGGCGAAAATGCGACGGAAGAAAGCGAAGCCGTGGACGCCGTGGATCGAGAGGGGGCGGATACCCTTGCCCCTGCTGCTGTGGATGAGGAGCCCGTCGCAGGGTCTTCTTCGTCTTCTGCGGCAGGCCCTGCAGCTACGGCACGGGGGCGTTCGTCCGCCTACGAGGTGGCCTTGACCGCAGCTGTTCAATCGCTCAAGGACCGTAGCAAGGACCTGTTTGCCAAGGGTAAGTTGGAAGAGATTTCTCCCAAATTGCAGGCAATCATTGACCGTCTCAAGCCATCGGAAGGACCTGTGCTTGTCTACTCGAACTTCAAGACTGTAGAGGGTGTAGGAATGTTTGGCGTCGCTCTGGAAGCACAGGAAGATTACGTCAAGTTTGACATTGTGCCTTCAGGAGGAGGCGGATGGGATTTGGCACCGGATCTTATGGCGAACGGACGCGGCAAACTGAGGTATATGACCTACACGGGAGACGAAGACCGAGCCAAGCGTCAAACCCTCCTGGCCATTTTCAACGGCCAGTGGCACAAGTTGGCACCCGCGTTTGCGTCCAAGGTCAAGGAGTTTGTGGAAGCGGACAACAATATGGAAGGCAAGATCGCCAAGGTCTTTATGATTACCCAATCAGGTGCGGAAGGTATTTCGTTGGCCAACGTTCGTCAGGTTCACATTATGGAGGCCTATTGGAACTACGTGCGTCTCGATCAGGTCAAGGGACGTGCGATTCGTATTTGTTCGCACAAGTCATTGCCTCCCGAAAAACGAAGTGTCAAGGTGTTTACCTACATCACTAAGTTTTCGGAAAAGCAAGTGGCGGATCGTCTTGTGGTGGAAACGCTGAAAAACTTCGATGGAGGAAAGACGACAGATCAATACATTTTTGAACTCTTGAACAAGAAGCAACAACTCGCTAAGTCCGTGATTGACGTCATGCAACAATCAGCGGTGGATTGCGAACTGAACGCGGCGGAAAACGGAACGCTGGCTTGTTATCGGTTTACGGGAGCTCCTACGATGGAACCCATGTTTCATCCTCTTCTCGCAGAGCATCTCAGTCAAGGTGCGGCTACGGTGCGTGCGACTGCTCGCTAAATCTTTGAAGTGAACGCTGAGCGTTCCTATCAAAGCAATCATACTCTATTTTGTTCGTTGGGACCTTCGTGATGTATGGTTCTTACGCCTTGTTTGCTTGTTTTGCTTTCTTTGTTTTCTTTGTCCTCCCTTTGGACCCGAATTTTTGCTACGAAGCACGTTACATCGCTCCTGTATTGTCTTGTTAACTTCGATCCGAGTGGTTTTATTGTACAGGGCTCTACATATGGGGCAAGGAACCATAGCCCCCTCCACTCGTTCTTCCATAGTTTTCTTACAGCCTTCACAAAGTGTGTGGCCACACGGAAGAGTTTTAGGTCGGAAAAAGAGTTCCGTACAAATGGGACATTGAAGGTCTTCAAATTCAGGTTTGAGTCCCTCTGGCAGACGGTCCTCGAGTCCATCATTCATCGCGGGACGCACCCCAAAGGTTTCCACCAAGGTTCGAATCTCCCCTGGACTCATTCTATCAAGGACTGTTTCACCACGACCATCACGAAGAGTCTTGTCTGCCCCACGTTCTAACAAGAGTTCGACAATGTCTTTGTCCGGGGGATACCCAGAACAAGCCCACATGAGGGGCGTGTTCTCGTGAAAGTCTCGCCCATTCACGTCTGCTCCTCGATCCAACAACAGTCGCACGATGTCCAGATGTTTATCTTGGACAGCACGTACAAGGGCTGTTTGACCAAAACGATTCTGTTCGTCTACATCTGCTCCTCTATCCAACAAAAGATTCACCATGTCCTTATTTCCTTTCATGACAGCGATAAAGAGAAAGAAAGGTTTATTGTCCAAATAATGTATGTCTGCCCCGAGATCGAGCAATAACCGGATGATTTCCAGATCCTGGGCATACACGGCTCGAAACAACCCTGGGATGAGGTACTCGCCATTGTTTGCCAAACGCCGTATTTCATTTATATTTCTGGCTTCGACAGCATCCACGAGACTCATTCTACTAGACTAGGTTTTTTTTATGAAAGGTCAAATATTGGCGAAGGAAGACAATATTTGACATTGAAAGCCGGCATCTTTTGCTCACAACACTTTAGTTGCGACGCGTCCTCTTGGACCTCTTCGACTTCTTTGACTTGCGAGAAGAACGTCGTCCACCCTTTATCTTTGCAATACATTCCTTGACTTTACGGTCGTACTCGGGGCGATCCGTCAAGTACAACTTCATCGCTTCTGTATTGAGTCCGTGATCCGTACCAGGACTGTTCAAGAGTTGTTGAAGCGTACGAAGCACACCGCAAAGGGTCATTGCGGGAGTCCAATATTCATCTTCTCCAGGTGGAGGACTCATAGGACGAGTTTGGAGAAGCAACAGACAGGTGTATCCAGTCGTAGGGTTGATATTGGGATGAAATATCTGGTTGACGAAGCGAGCTTGGGGAGGACTACTAGGATAATTTTCTGGAATAGTTAATTCTATGCGAAAGCGTGCTCCCTCCCAAGGACCCTCCGTACCGGGAATGACCGCTGACATTTTCTTCCAATCACTCGGATCAACTTGGATTTCAAACTCGGGGCAATTGGTGCCGAATTTTTCTATTTCCTTTGCAAGACGTCTGGGGATTGTAGTCATATACTAGGGAATGTGAAATAATTCATTAGCGTCGCGTCCGTCGCGTCCGTCTTGACCGCTTGGGACTACGCCTTGAACCGCGTCGTGTCTTCCTTCGACCGCCTTTTTGATCCGCAATCAAACTCGTAACCATGGCATTGTACATATCTCTATTATCTCTGTATAACTTAGCGGCATCTATATTTGCGGGACTATCGATATTGGGACTGTCCAACATGGATTGAATCGATTTCAAGGACGATTCTAAGGTCATGCCGGGAGTCCAAGTCTTATTTTCGAGAATGTCGACGCAAATATCACCTGGTCCGTGTGCTTCGATACCGAGTTCACTTACGGATTCTGTACCCTTATCGTACACATTTGGATGGAACATAGGAGATGTGAATCGAATCTTAGGAGGTGAGTAGGGATAATCCGCTGGCATGGTAATACTGACCTTGAATTTCCCACCTGCCCAGATACTGGGCTCTTTGGGAGTACCTTCAGGACCAGGAATGACCGCCGTCAACTTACTGGTATTTCCTTCTGATACAAACTTGAGTTCAAACATTTTATCGCAATTTGAGACCTCTTTTGCGAGACGTTTGGCCATCGTTATACTTATTGTGCCTATTTTCTTAGAGCGTAGTCAGGTACACACTTCCACTCCCCTGTTTGATAATCGGGGGATCCAACCAAAAACTTCGGGACCTGTGTCGCGCCAACTGGTAGTTGAGTTCCCAATCAAGCACTTCTGCAAACGGAAACAGTGTTCCTAAAATTTTCTCCAGCATCGAGACCTTGAAGATCATAGCGTCCGTGGTACGCGTATGATAGTAGTGATGGACCTGAAACCACGCCAACCGTGTATCTCCTGCGTCCCGTTTGGGACGTAACTTGGGACCTTCGCTCAAGGACAAAAAATCCCACGAGGCCGTTTTCAACGCGGACAGACTCGTCCGTAAATCCGCAAGAAAGGTGGGCGGAAAAAGAACGTCGCTTTCCAAGATCATCACGGCTCCGTATCCTTTTGCTACCGCATCCTTGGCCGCCGCGGCCCAGTTCAAGACAAGGCTGATTTCGCCCATCTTAAGGTTACTTCGATTGAAATTCTTTTCTTCGCCGGGTACGGGCTCTCGAGGTTGCGTCGGATCATACACGGACATGGCGTAGGCAGGAGTGATGGTTGTTCCGTAACAGGTGAGTCCCATCGTATAACAATCGTTTGAAATGCGATTGTCAAACAGCCATTGCTTCAAATACGCAGCGCGATCGGGTTCCCTTTCAGGATCGCAGAGAATATAGGTGTGATCAATCGGCTCGGGCCATTTGGACTCCATTTATGAACCTATGGACAACAAAGTTTAGACTCTTAGCCCAAATGTCAGATTCTAGACCAACATCTAGCGCCTAGTAGAACCACGTGTGCGTTTATTGTGTTTACGACGCAGGCGACGAGACCGGTTTTTCCTCGAGGTGCTAGCGTTTCCTGATGCGACCGCTTCTCCTGTAGAAGCGGCACTGCTTGCCACAGAAGCGGCACTGCTTGCCGCAGAAGCGGCACTGATAGCAGCCTCCCACGCAGCCAGTGCCTCCGCAGCGGTCGGTCGATCACTCGCGTTGAATTGAAGCATACGCAACACAAGCTCGTGAAACGGGGCACTATCTTCATCAGGGTCCACAAGAGTCAGTGGCTCAGGAGGGCTTCCTTCAGGCGGGGACATCCATAAGAAAATCTGTACTACATTCTTTTTGCCATGAATCTTGGCCTGATACAGCAAATCGTACAGCATGGCCCCCATAGAAAAGACGTCTGCTGGCTTATATATCTTACGAAGATCTTCAATCGATTGTTCTTTTGTATAGTAGTCCGCAATCGGAAAGTCCGACTTGGATAGTTCAGGAGCCATGAATTCAGGCGTGCCGATACGTGGGCGACATTTGTAAAGGGGGGCTTCCAATAAAAAGGCCGAGCCAAAATCGATGAATTTAACCTGATCCTCTACGATCATTGTATTTTCCGGTTTCAAGTCTCGATGAACAACATGTTTTTCGTGCATCATCGCCAAGCCCCGTAAGAGCGATAGCCCTATTTCGCGGAAGGATGCGGGACGCGTTCCTTTTGTATAATGTCCATCTGCGTGTTTGATGTACAGGTGATCATAGAGTGTTTTTCCGTTAATTTTCTCGTATATCACGTAAAAGTTATTTCCTATATCGTGATTTGTAAGAAGTACAATATTCGGAAGTTCGGCCTTTCCGAGTCTCACAATCGGAGATGATTGATCCCCCAAAAAAGATCGTGTGACAGAAGGTTCCTGCTTCATAAGCACGCCTCTCAAGCAGAGGAAAAGAGGATTACAGTGGTCGCCCCCAAACATATTGGATATTGCCCGATGGGCAAGTATCTCGCAATACAACTCGTCAATGTATTTCAACCCCAAATGGGATTTTATGACGTAGCGAGATCCGCTGGGCCCTCCTATTGATCCGTCTGTAATGATCAACTCTTGGACAACTCCCTGCGATCCGGAGCCTAGCACATCCCCCAAGACGGCCGTAGCCGTTGTGGCCATATTCACGGCTTTGATGCGAAAGGGCGTCTTCAAGGTTCCTACCAATGGATCTGCCATTTACTAGTACACGTGGTTTTATTCGCATCTTTTTCTAGAATCTATTGGAAGGTTTCCGATGGATTCTTGACAACTAATGTGCCTACACGGGGCATTGAACCGGCGCTTTTCGCCTGTAGGACAATCCAAGGCACTTCAAGGTGGCGGTGTCTTGGGCTTCGGGATCCGACGACTTCATGGTGCTGTACATGTCCGTGAACTTGGAATTGACCTGACCCCACGTCATAGTCGCAAACTCTTGTGCGGACCGCTCGGTGGGATAGGCGGAACCTGAGGCTTGGCAACCCTTTGTTCGGAAGGCGCGTTGGAGACAGGTAGAAGAAAAGGGACCTGTCTGATTGTTGGTGTACTCACAGATGTCAAAGTCGGTGGTTCCGACCGTGAACCATTTCGCGGCCTGCTTTATCTGATTGGACGCCCCCTTCATCGAGGCGTCTTGAAGTTTCTTGTATAGAGCACCTGCGCCATCGACGGAGATAGCACCTGTATACAAGATGGAATCCGGGACCTGAACGCCCGCCTGCTGGAGCACCTTCAATGCGTCCTTGTCGGTGGCATTCAAGTCGAATCTTCCAGAACTCAAATGACGAAAGACACCTCCCTGTTTCGAGTATCCGAGAGACAAGGCAATACTTTTCAGGCACTCCTTGGAAAGGGATCCCCGTGCATCGGCCTTACATATCGAGGGAGGGGGAGGAGCCGGCACATTCAGCGTCGCACAATCGATGCTGAAGGACCCTCCATCCGCGCGCCTACATTGACCGTTGGAATCAAAGTTACCGCCAAGCGTGTCGCACTCGGCCTTGGTGTAAAGACGAAGACTCATATCCGCAGAGGGTCGTCCCGCTGTACCGCAATCGATGCCGTCCTCCGTCATGTATCCCTTTACAAGGGGTACGGCACAGGCGGCCTTGGAATTCTTGGTCGGCTCTCCACACGAACCCTCTTCGGAATCAGGGTACTTGACGCGTCCACTTCCGTCGATGGGAACAGCGTACCCATTGGCCTCACAAAAACCACAAACACCCTTGATGCCTGGGACATCCATCACGTCACACGACGTTATACGCTTACACAACTTGATGTCTTCCTTTTCGGCGGCGTCGTTCAGATTCCACATCCAGACTCCTCCGGGAGGAAGGTCGGAAAACGAGGGTCCGTCAACAGTTCCGAGTACACCGACGGACGGCACGTTGGGATCCTCCACGAAATACCAGCCGCAAGCAACGGCGGATCGCGGTTGGCGTACCGGAAGGTTGCGGGGGTGCGCAGCCCCGCGACAAAAGGTGCGATCCTTGTCGGAAAAGGCACTTTCGGGATCCACCGCCAGATACGGAGTGTAATCTTTGGAAGGGGACACTGGCACATACAAATCGGGCGACGCAAGGGCACTGTTGAGATTCGAATAGGTCAGACCGGGATTCACAAACAGGGCTTTGTCAACAACATTCTGAAAATAGTTGTTCTGTCTGTCAGCAAATGCCATGTTGTTGTTCTTGAAATCGCCGAATCCTTCGAGTTTTTGTTGGCGCGTGTACACTAGCACGGCTAGGCCTACAAGTACGACGAGTAACAAAATCCACGGAAGCATGTTGGTTCCTCTATTGAGACGGATTATTTTGATTGTTTGAGACCATCGAACACTAAAAATGGACACCTCTGGTGCCCATTTTTATTGTTCTTGGCCTTACGACTGTGAAGATTCACAGGTCGAAATTCAGAAGAACATCAAACAAGACGAATCAAGAAGGCTAAGGACGCAGCGGTGCCTTCACGCGCCAAGACGCCCGTTGTACATCCCAAGGACTTCCCGTGTCCACCGTCGTGATCCAAACTTCGCCTGGACTGTTGCGATGAACCGAGAGGTACATGGTCGGGAAATTCGATGACTGAATCGAAATCATTGTAGGGTCTCCGTTGAGAGCAGGTACAAGTTTGAAGGAAGAATCTGCTTGATACACGGGATCTCCTCCCTTCGCGTTGAGGTAGGCGCGATATCCGGAATGACGCAAGAAGTACTTGGGAAAGTTGACGGACTGGAAACTCACGTATCCTGCTTTTCCGTTGTTGGGGGGTGCCAGGACAAAGGTGGCGTCGCTCATCAATAATCCATCAGGTGTCTTGGGATTGAAGCCCGAGACCCAGAAGGCAAAACTTGCGTGACGCAAGTACCGATCCCAGGAGGTGGCCGACATCAGACTGAGTTTCTTGCCGGGGACCAGGGAGGAGATTGGCGCAACAGGAACAGCGTCGCTCTTTTTGAACATCAAGGTTTCGGCGTCGCCCCATTTTCCAGGAAAGGTTGTTTCACCCAAATATTTTTGCGCCACGATTTTCTTCGAGGCGTCGAGCAATTGAACGGGTGCGGCCAATTGACGTTGTGTACAGCAATCCGAGCGAAAGTAAAAGACAACCTTGGCCACGTCTGTCATCTTTCCAAGGTCCACCATCCAAAATTCGTGGTCAGGGTCCGAACAAGCACTGTGATACTCTCCTTCTCCGTGACTGTGATTCTTTGCATTGCCATTCACAGCGAACTCCTTGACTCCTCCGTAGCCCACGTTGTAGGCTTGCGTCGCTTTCCCCTTGGCTACTTCGGCTCCGGTTCCGTCAAAGACTTGGAGTTGAGGAATCTGAATACAGAGGTTGCCGCGATCGCCGCTCGCGTAGACTCCTGAGGGAAGAACCCGCACGTAGCGGGCCTGGACGCCACACGACGCCAACTTGTCGACGGCCTTTGTCAAGCCATAGCACTTGTCGATCGCGTCATTGTCGCCGGGGGTTCCGTTTGCAAAGAAGTGAATCGTGGCGTAGGTGTCTTGGACGGTTTGGACAATGGAACCGTTCCTGACCGCTAGTTTCATCGCGTCGGCATTGGTCTTGTTGACGACTGCCTGATTCACCTTTCCTCCGGCACTCACGGGAGCCATCGTGCCGGAGCGTTGGCAGGTCGTAAAAGGATCAGCAGATCGAGCAGCGGCGGTGGCTTCTTTCGATTTCAATCCACTGAAGCGATCCCCAATCAGCACGTAGGTGGGAGCAAGACCTTCAAGTCCTCCCGTACGCACGGCTTCCTCGCGACCTTTATCGGAGCCCGTGTTGGTCCACAAGTAGTCGAGGCACCAGGCGTCGAGCACGCCCTTCTTGGGCGTCAGCACCAGGTTCCCCTGGGCGTCCTGACCAATGTCTTCGCAGGGATTGGCAATGTCGAAGCCAAACAAGAGTTGGGCAGCACTGTTGATGGCAGCGATCTTGGACTTGCTGTCTTTTCCTACGTCGTTTCCATTGGTGTCCCGTCCCGTTGTAGCGATCGTGTAAAGGTCGCTCAAATAGCCCGCAATCACATCCAGATCGCCCTTCTTGTTGAGTTGGCTGAGCCCTCCGTTTTCCGTGGCGAGTTTCCCCTTAGTAAGGTCTCCTCCCGCACTTTGAAAGAGGGAGGCCAAGCAGGCAGCGCTGTATTTTCCGGCGACCTGCCCGTCCTTCAAGCAGGGCGAGGTGCGGAGAAGGGCCGCCGTGTTTGGATCGCCCAGCAAGGGTCCGCGTGGCACCTTGGCAGTATCTTCGGCATAGGTGGGATCCGCCAAGGTGCCGGGGACCTTGACGCCAAAGGTGACAACTTGGTCCGTCGCCTGATTGCTCCAGATCCAGAACTGATTAGTCAGCATACGCGAGGATCCGGTAGGACGAGGCCCCACAATGATGGAACTCTTGGCATAGGTTCCAAGACGACGCAGAATCTTGAAGGTCGACACTCCATCGGAACTCACCGTGTCGGGACCCATGCCGTTGATAGACACAATAGAGGGTTCGAAGGCGGCGGCACGACGCCCAGAGCCGTCGGCCATCTCCCACTGCATCAGGATTCCGCGGTGGAAGGGAGCCTGGTAGTCGAAGCCGTGTTCCGAGTATAGTGTGGGTTGGTCTGCCTGAGAAGGAACTATACGATCTCCGTAGGAATCAAAAAATGGCTTCACAACGGTATAGAATCCTGTTTGATTGGTGGACTGGGGAGGTTTGATTCCGTAACACCACGTGTATCCTTCTCCTGCTTCTACCTTGTATCCATCTGTTATATTCAACCCCCTAGGACCACATCCAGGTTCTTTTACATTGCCTTGCATTGGGTATGCGGATCCATCGGTCAAAATCCCAATACTACAAAGTTGGGCCCCCTTGTTCATCGAGGCGGTAAGTTCATACTTGTTGGCTAAGCGGGCTCCAATACGAGAACACAAATCCGCTGCTGTGGATCGACTTTGATTGTACAATACCCCGGTTGTTCCTAATAAATTGGATTCAAATTGAAAGACTTCTGATTTTCCCTTGGGTCTCTGAGGCGTCTCCATAGCGACTGTGATTGTCAACGCCATCAACTCCTTCACCTTCTTGACCGGTACCGTGAATTCGACACCGGGTTTGGAAGAGTCTCCGTATCCAACCAAGGTCCCCTTCCCGTCCTTGACCCACACCTTACACACGCCTGTGCCGGTGGGGGCCAACACACGCAACACAGCGTCAAAGGACGCCGCCGGTTTGTAGACAAAGGAGTTTCCAGAGACCGGGACTTGGGCGCACCCGATGGAGGGAGACCAGGCGACTCCTTCTGCTGTTTTTCCACCGTTAAAGCCACCGGATTCACCGATTTCGGTACAATCCGCACGATGAGCCTCCTTCTTACAGGTGGCCGCATCTAGGAAGTAGTAGCCTTCGGGGCAGGTTCCTACAGTCGGTTGAAAGGGCGTGCGATTCGCCGTGGCATCGGCCTTGTCTTCCGGGATAATCAGGAGCCCGCCAATGTGTTTCCCCTCATTGCGCCCATCGTGGGTCGTTCCTCCCTTGATACACACGCCACAGTTCTCGTACCCGGGAGTTCCAAGTGTGGCGCAAGCCCCGCGTCCCTTGAGGGCCTCGCACTTTTTGGTTTCTTTGAGTAAGCCACTGTTTGGGGATAGTTGCGAAGAGACAACATCACGCAAGATGCCGAGATAGGTCGCGGACGTCTCGGAAGGCTCCAAGCCGGACGTTCCCATCACATCTTGAAGGGCACGATTTCCCGCCTTCAACTCGGCAGGATCGTCGACATGAAGAAAGTTTCCCCGTTGAATGTCATTCGTGTCGGAGAATTTATTGTACAGGGCCTTGCCCTGATCAATGTAGGTCGCACGAGCCCCCGCCTGGTAGGCATCCGTCTCAGTAGAGAACGATTCCGCTACAGCCGGAGGCCACGCAGGTCGATAATAGGCCATCGGCACCAGAACAATCAGCAAAATGGCCAGAACCGCCATTGCGATCACGAGTGAGTGATTCATTCCTCTACTCTTAGACTCGAAATCTGGAATGTCCAGATGTCGAGTGTTTCGCGGAAAGGTCTCTAGACGTTGTCAGGACGAATATTTGACCCCGCATCCATATCGCGTGTCACAGCACGAAGCACCATATGCGTCTGGCGACTCAGATTGATGAAGGCCGCCCCCGTCTGATTGGGCTCGTCCGTCGTGTTGTCGAGTTGCCCCGCAAAGGTAGTCTCGGCACCTGAGGACCCCCCGTAATAGGAGGCCGTGCGCCCCGTCGCCCCCGTGGAAGGATCGTCAAATCGGTTACGCACAACAACAACGTTACAATACCCCGCCGTATTGCGACCATCCACCAGTACCCCCCCGGCATCGACGTACGCCGTCGCCACCACGTAGAGCCCCGCCGCATTGGTCAAAAAGGTCTGAAAGTCGCCCGCCGCCGCCGAGGTCGCAGCCGGTGCGTAACCCTGAATCTGAATGACGTCACCCTCGCCCACGGCAGAAAAGGGAAAGTACTTGGAGGTTTGTAGGAAGGTATAGGAATTCTGAGCCGCCGCACCAATATCGCCGTACAGTGTGCTGGCACTTCCGATGGTCGAAAACGCACTGCTCATACACACCCGCTTGAAGAAAAGCACATCGGACTGCGTGCTCAGCGTGTCCCCCGTATGACGCTGGACTTGGATGGAGAGTTTTTGTAGGGTGGCCAGGGGAGTAGGAGTGTAGACCTTTTGCGTCTTTAAAAACTTGGGAATAAAGCCCGTGTATCCGGACCGTGTCAGAATCGGTGCGGCGACTGTTCCGCCAACTGCTTGGGAGGTGTGGTCAGAGTTCCACATGGTATCGTACTGAACAATGGCAAAGGTCGCATCTTCGTAGGGATTCGTGCTGTATCCGTTTGTTTCCAGTTCATCAATGCGAATGCCGATAAAGGGCAAGGACATCACGTTGAGAACACGCGTTGTATCGTAGGTGGGAGTGTCATTGGTGACCTTGACGAGGGTTGTGAGAGATTCAGTGGGCAAAATGGCCTTGACAAACTCGATACGCTGGATATTGCGAAGGCGGGTTTGAATCGAGGTATTGAAGCCGAACCCCTGCTTCTTGGACCCCGTGTTGAAATTGACCGTGAAATTGTAGCGATTTTCTGTCGTGTTGCGAAGCCAGTCGCGGTCCGCACTGGTGATGAACAAGTTGATTTCCGTCTCGCGATACTTGACGATGTTTTCTTGGGGGATGATGTAGTCTTGGGGTCGGGGTGCCAAGAGCGTGGGGGAGGCCTCTGCCTGTGGAGGAACCGGGTTGCCGGCACTGGGGGCCTTGTCCTCCTGAATTTCAAGGCGGGGACCCGAGGGAGGAACGCCCGCGAGTCCAATCGCACGGGCCTGTTCTTCGCGTTGCTTTTGAAGTCGCTGCATCAGCAAGACGGGATCTTCGTTGGATTCAGGTATATCCGTGGAGCGACGAAAGTCGGGTGTCGGAGGCACTACAAGAGGAGCGGGTGTACGATCCGCCATCATCGTTTCGTACCGCGTATTGGTGTCCTCAAACAACCGAACAAACTCGTCCGGACGAGCAAAGGCCCCGACCGATGTTGTGGTCGGAGGAGCGGCCGATTCCTGCTTTTTCATCCACGTGTCCAAGGAAGAGGTGGCTTCTCGCACCACTTCCTGGTTCAACTGTCCAACGGCCTTCCCAGGGGCTCCCACGCGTGCCACCTCCTTCATGTAGTGCTGGACTGTGCTTTGAATGCGTGACTCCATGCGTTCGGGCAAGGCCTGGGCACCCAACTTGGTGGTGTAATGATGACGAAGGAACCCGATGATTTTTTTATAATTGGGTTCATTCAAAAAAGGGTTTTGGGGGGGTGCGGACATTCTCCTAAAGGGCTAGAATTGTTTACGGTTTAGGCACCGCGGCCAACAACGGCAAGGCCTTGTCCATCGCTTCTTTTCGAGGAGTTTCTTCCGCAAACAAGACGTCGCGAAACAGATTCATGACTTTGTCCGGGACAACGTTCTTACAGATACTGTCAAAGGGGGTTCCGTTCAAGAGGCTGATAATGACGTAGAGGCAATACATGCCACACTCGGATCCTTCCCGCTGGTGTCGTATATCATTCCAATAGACGAACTCACATCCTTGGTCCTTCATCCGCTTTAAAAAGGTTTCGATTTCGGGTTCCGGTTCGTATCCATAGGAATCAAAGTAGTAGGCCTTTCGATTGGCAATGTCTACAAAGGCACACACCCAATGAGACCCCGGTTCATCGTGCTTGTCCAAGTTGAAGATGATTCCGATGGTTTTGATTCCTTTTGAGGTCATTTCTGAAAGGTTTAGTTTACAGAGTTCGTCCACGATACAACGTCCTGTGGCTTCCTCTTTTCCATCGAAATCGATGGGAACAGGGCCAATGAATTTGAAGGAGGGATCCGCCTGCTCGTATTGCTTCATCACGTCTTCCAGATTGTAACTGTCGAGCCAGGTCTTGGGTTTGGAGTCCCACTCTTTTGGTCGCTCAGGGCGAAAATAGGGCAACATTTCCTTGCGATCTTTTTCCGAAAGTCCCGGCAATTTCTTCACGATACAGTACTCGGTGTCGCACTCGTAGCGGTTTTTCATGGCCGTTCGCAAGTTTTTCCACGTGGTTTTATGATGGCCAGCGGTGTTTCCATTCTTTCGCGTCTTTATCCTTTTTCCCTTGATGGCGTGTCCGGGATGCGCGTCATTCCATGTTCTTGCTAGACGCTGAATGGCGTCGAGGGGCAGACAGGATTCTCCTGCCCGGCGTTTCAATCCAGGGTTACATTGGTACGCACTATCGCCCATCCTACAAAGAGAATCGAAATTTATTTCATCCTATCAGGTAATGAGGAAGGAACCCGAGATCAACGACATGTATTTCCAGCGATTCTTTGTTCCGACCATCATCACGCTTCTGATCATGTGTGGAATTGTGGTTCTCATCGCCACTCCTTCAGGAACGCCAGCACCTTGGAGCACCTTTTCGACCGTGTTCAAGGTCAAGATGCCAGGAACTATCTAGCAAAAAAAAAGGGTCCCTGATAGAATGAATTGGCCTTACTATGTTGCCATTGCCATCTGCGCAGCCTTGGGCATTACTACCATCGCGACCTACGCCGTACTTCTCCCGAAGGACTCGGTCCAAAACTCCAAGTTGCTGACGGTGGTGAGCGTCTTTAGTTTTGCCACAAGCATTGTTGCCTATGGACTGGCCCTGTACCACTTTTCGCACAATCCCAGCCACATGATTCAGTTTCTTCTGATGATTGTCATGCTTGTGATTCTTCCTTGTGCCCTCATCACTGCGAGCGTCAGCACAATTTCCATTAGCAATTTGCGAGACGCGTTGGCGAACGGGTAAGTCTAAACATTTGAACTCAAAGAAGAGGTACATGGATCGTTTACATCTTCCTTGGTTGTTTCTAGGTCCGAGTGGATCCGGAAAACTTCGCACAGCACGCTCATGGATCGAGACGGCACACAAGACGACGCTGTCTCTGCCTCTGGAAATGAGACAGTTTACGGTCGGAGACGGCTACGAGGCTAAGGTTCTTGCGAGTCCGTATCATTTCGAGATTGACATTCCGAACTTGTCGATGCAAGACAAGCAGATTATTGGAGAATTGTTGACAACCTTTTTCTCATCCGGGGACGTCTTGAATGGACTCCGGACGTCGACCCGCAAATTGGTCATTTTACGCCGGGCACATTCACTGTCTCTTCCGGCGGCGATTCGTGTGCGTGCGGCCCTCCACCAGTTTGTGTTGCCCGCCGACGCACGCGGAATGATTTGGATCACGGCACGCGAAATGACGGGACCGCTGGCCGTCTTGGAAGACGCCTTTGTGCGTCATCGCGTTCCGCGTATGCCGTTTGCTAGCTGGTATGCGATCACCGATTGTCCATCCCCCCTTCGCACAGAAGCTGCGTGGGATGCCTTGGAAGGACGCCCGGAACGCATCAAGGATCTGTGCGCCTTTTTCCCTGATGGTCGTGTTCCGGAGGGAGGATGGCCACGACGCACACAGGACTATTACGACGATCTGATACAAATCATAATAAAAGAAGCGACAAGCGGGAAACCTCCCACCTTACGCATTGTGTCGTGGGTCCGCAGTTGCGTCTTTCAAGCCCTGAGCATGTGCCAAACGGGTCCGGACATTATCGACAGTTGCGCGGCGGCCGTACAGCGACACGCAGACCGCCTTTCGTCACCGGCCTTGTTTTGGAAGATTATGCGCGCGTTGACGCTCGCAGAACCGCACACCTCGTATCGCACACCCTTATCATTAGAGTCCGGTCTCCTTGGATTATACGAGGCGTTAAGAGAAGGAACAAAACCAGAGACTGTAGTAGATGGAGGAGGCATGGACTCTCCTGCGAAAAAGCGTGTTGGAGCAAAGGGGGGGCGAGGAAAGGAGTCCCCTGTCGCCACCAACCTTATCGTCACAGACACGGCACCAGACAAGGTCGCGGCAGACAAGACCGGTGCTACCAAGGCCGTGGACACCGTCGTCCAGGCCCTTCTCTCCAAGCGAACAACGGCACGTAAAAAGCCAAGCAAGGCCTGATGGATGGGACGAAGGGGTTATTGCGGCCTTCACCGAGGATCCGCGCACCCAACAAGTCGCGTTTGATTTGTCGGACCATCGCACCCTGCTTCTGCTGACGCAGGACGAACGGACGGCCCCCAAGACCGCTAGTGAGGTCGACGCGATGCTCGCGTGGCTGGGGGCGCCGTCAGGGTTCACCGTTCATCTGTGGTGGCGCGACGACCCTCGTCGCATTACGGCCACGGAATGGCCAGGAAAGCGCACCGTCAACGGCGGATGGGCGATTCCGGGAGAACCAAAGGTGTACGTGTATCGTAGCGAAGAGTACGACCGCGTACTCCTTCACGAAATGATTCACGCCATGGAGTGGGATTGGAAGATGCCCAAGGCTCCGTTGCCATGCTGGGGGCTGGGAGAGAACGCGAAGGTGTTTCCTGCCCTGTTTGAAGCGTGGACGGAACTGTACGCCGAGTGGCTGTGGTGCGGATGGCACAACATCCCCTGGGAAGACCAACGCACCTGGCAGGACTACCAGGCGGTCCAGGTGTTGGCACGAGCACCCACCCAATGGACCGAAAACACCAACATCTTTGCGTACTACGTTCTGAAAGCGGCCCTCGCCCCTCACGTCGCCTTTCTATGGGTCTTTGGAAACGGCCTCACAGAGGCGGAGCGGATGAACGTGTTGTGTCAGCTGGTCGCCCCCGAACTAGCGCGATTGCGACACACTGCGGAACACACAACACCGGAAGCCCTTTCGATGCGCATGTCTATGGCAAAAAATGATGGCCTCTAGCCGGCCCCACGTCCTGTAACAAACTACACAATGGGAGTGCGTGGCCTTACCAAGTTCCTTCACTGGGCAAATACGACGACGGGGGACACACAACCACGCTCCATTGATTGGAGTCAGTGGAAAGGCAAGAAGATCGGGGTCGATATTCTTGGCTTTCTTTATCGAGCAAAAGCACAACGACGCTCTATGTTGCCCTACTTGGCAACCTTTATTGCAGCGTGTAAGCGTCACGGCATTCAACCCGTCATGATCTTTGACGGCAAGCCTCCCGATGAGAAGCGGGCCTTGATTCAAAAGCGTACAGCACTTCGTCTGGCCTCCGACACAACGCGTCACATTTTAGAGGGGGATCTGGAGCGTGTGCCGATGAACGAAGACCAGGTTGCCGTCGTCACCAAGGAGGTGAATCGTCTAGTCTTGAACTCGACCTATCTGACGGGAGAGGAACGGGATATGGCGAAGCAACTGTTTTACGCCTGTGGCATCGTGACGCTCAACGCCTCGGGAGAAGCGGATTCCGTCCTCGCGTATTTCGCCAAGCGTGGCGAACTTGCGGCCGTCATCAGCCACGATTTTGACCTTTTGGCACGCGGCGTCGAAACGCTTCTTGTTCCGGGTCCGTACGCCCTTCCCGGCGACGCGGGCGGATGGAGCATATACCGACTCTCCTCCATTCTCACGCAAATTGGATTCACATATGAGCAGTTTCTGGATATGTGTATTCTTATGGGATGCGACTACACATCGGGTCTTACATCGCTTCCCTTCAAGCGCGCCTATTGGGGGATTCAGTTCCGAGGTCCTTTACCGGTTGTGCTGGCCTCCTTGGGCATACAGGACACGAGACCTTACGAAACAGCAAAACAGATGATGGATGGATTGTTGGACACACAGGATTCGCTGATGAATGCCAAGCAGTGGGAAAAGTGGACGGCGGGACCTCCTTCTGTTGAACACGAGGTGCTCGACGCCTTTTATCCGCTCTATTTGAATCCCTTGTCAAAGACGGAGTTTGCGATGCTACACGCGCTTTGATCTCCGGCGTGTCTTTTTCACTGTGGCACACGGCACTGCTCGCCCAAAGACGGCACACCCGATACGTGCCCCCGAGTTTCCGGTGACCTTGCTTTCGTCGTCCCCCCCTTTGCCAAGGTCATCTTCTCCGTCATGAACAATCAAGGTCCGTCCCCACAATTCGTCCGGTGTTACGCCTGGCAAAAAGTACCGGTAGGTTCCCTTTTCTAGACAAATGTTTCCCAGGTCTCCCGTGTGCCTCGGCCCTTTGGATCCCGGAGCCCCTCCGTGATCAGACGGGGTCCCCTTCGGGGTTCCCTTCAGGGGTCCCTTGTGAAAGTGTTGGCAGGCTCCTTTACATCCTTCGCCTCGCAAATCACCGTTGACGTGAATGTGAAATCCGTGAAGTCCCGGAGGCAGTGCCGTAAAGGTAGCACGCAAGCGTGTTCCCGCGACGCCACGTCTGTGTTCCAAAGTCGCCACGGCTTCTCCGACAATGGTCTTGGTTTGAAACACTGCGACTGCTACGGCCATTTACTAGGACTGGAGAGTTTCTGCGACGAGGCTCATCACGGGAGCCGACGAACGCATCACCATGTAAAAGGTTCCGATGGTCAGGATAAACAAGATCAGAAACAAGATGGCCGACAACAAGATGTAGGGAAACACCCGGTTAATGATGTGACTGACAATGGGATCCAAGATGGATTGGACGCGTACCTGGTTTTCCGGGGAGCGCATCAGGAGAAGAATCTTGTCTCCGATGTCTTTGGCAATGTCTCCGTTCGCTTCTGCGTACCGATCCCGATCTACTTCGTCAGCCATTTCTTATCCCCCTTTTTTTTGTTTGTTCAAACGAACGAAGGACCATGGTCTAAACCTGCCTTCACAGAGTTCACCAGAATGTTTTCCCTCCCGGAGCGTCGTCCCGACCAAAGTTATTACGTATCCTTGGTCAGTCCCCTTTCCGCAGGGGTTCGCTTGGAGCAAACGTCCGATGGAATCGTAGCGACCTTACGCCATCAGAGCACCCTGAGCACACTTCAACGAACGGTCCTGACGGAACTTGCCACCACCAAGTCCTTGTTCAAAAATCCTCCTACCATCGCGTCCCTGGAATTGATTACACCTCGATGGGGCTGTATCGAAGTGGACGGAGTTGTCAAGGTGAATCCGTTCACGCACATTGAATTAACGCCTCTTTTGGACGGCCCCAGTTTCGTCGATTTGGCGTTGGTGGGGATTCAAATCTCCCGGTCCAGCATTCAACCTTTCTTCAAGACCGTTATTCTGGAAAAGGTTCCCGAATCTGTCATTGATTTGGAATGGGGTGCTCCTTTCGAAGAAGATGTGGAGGAGGTCTCCGATTTAGGACTCGCATCTTCCCCGGCCGATGCCACTCCGTTTGTGCTTCAAGACCCGGCCGTTACCGAACGAAAGAAGGAGGAGGCCAAGGAACGTATCCGAGCAGCCTTTCGGACCGCCGAGCAAGCCACCCGAGACGCCGAACGAATGGCTTCCGAGTTTTATGATGCCTATGATCTTTCGGACAATGAGTCAGCGTTCAGCGAATGGATGGAGGAGGAGTCTTCCGAAGGAGAGGCGGATTAACGCAAACAAACGGTCAAAAAAAAACTCTTAGAAGGCAGATAGATAAAGACATGTTGACTCCCCGGAATATCGCCTTAGCCGTTCTTGTAGTCGCCATCCTGATCGGCGTTGTGTACATCGTAGACCCTACGCTCGGTGGTCTTCTCCCTCGCAAGTTCGAGGGGTTTAACAACATGAATTTGAACGGCGCCAGCAATCCCGTGATGTCCGGCAGCAATACGGCAGCCATGTCCGTCAACGGTCAATCCGCGGGCGCATACAACAATGGCCCTATGGATGAGAGCCTTGTCCGTGGAAATCCCCACAGTGAATCCAGTGCCATGGAAACGGTGTCTCCCATGGAACCTAGCCACCCTGCGACGGAGGGGTTTCAGGACCTCAGCCCCAGCCCTATGCCCTTCCCCGACTCTGAGAAGCCCGCCAACTGCTACCCCAAGAACCAGTTGACGGCTCCCGAACTTCTCCCCAACGACCCCAACTCCAAGTGGGCCCAGGTCAACCCTATGGGCGCTGGTGACATTGCCGGCAAGAACTTCCTGAATGCTGGTGCCCTCATCGGCGTCAACACGGTGGGCCAGAGCCTCCGCAACGCCAGTTGGGACCTTCGCTCCGAGCCTCCCAATCCCCAGCAGCAGGTCAGCCCTTGGCTCCAGACCACCATCTCTCCCGATCTTCAACGCCGCCCTCTGGAAATCGCGTAATGATAGAATCGTTTAAGAATATCTTCCTTCTTTTATTGAGTCATCCTATGGACCAATGAAAGAATAATAAATAGCATAATTAGAAATGCCCGTGGCCACGCGGAAAAATCGTCTTCGGAAGGGAACGCGGAAGAACAATAAGAATAATCGTACAAACAGTCGCAAAGCGACCCGTCGCAATCGCGTATCGCGTCGCTTTACGCGAAAGAATGTACAGAGGGGAGGAGGGCAAAATCTCAAAATACTTGTAGCTGAGGCTTTTGGTACTTATTTTGGAAGTTGTACGCCAGATGATCCTCAGTTATTGTTTTTAAAAAACGCAGGGGACGGTACATATTTTATTAGTACAGAAGAAAATTTAAATCCAGAATTAGCACATAACCATACACATATACATTTTGGGAATAGTAAATTTACCGGAGTTGAAACATTTGCTGGATTTCCCAGTGGGAATGGGTACGGAGGTTTCCGACTATTAAACGTTCAAGACGATGATTTTTACATGGCAAGAATAACACAGGAATGGTTTTCTTTTTTACAAAATTCACCAAAAATTGGTAGCATAAATGAATGTAACCATTGGTTTCGATTGTTTAAAGAGATCATTTTTAGAATAAAAGGTGAAACTTATACAGGCAAGTCCCCTTGTCCAAAGACAGAAGATGGTTTTCGGCGGAGATTCTTACCTAAAGAAGTAGTCACTAGACCAAATGAAGCATCGTCCAGTTCAAGTGCTGCGCTAGCCCCAGTTTCAAAGGCTACGCCATCATATGGTAAGAATAAGCCTCAAGAAACTATATTTATATCAATCAGTGGAGAAGGCATTCCTATAATGCACGTACAACAAGGTGACGAAGGATACATTCCAGGTAGGGAAAAATTTGTAAGAAATGAAGATTTAGTTGCTAAAATTCGATTCATAGAAAATATTCTGACCACTATAATTTCTAATAAGCATTCAGATTTGGTTTCTCCATCAATTAAGTTGATCAACCGATTATATAAGGTAGTACATAGAATTAATAGGGAACCTAATGAAGGTTTTAAAACACAATATAGAAAAGATCTACATGTTGAATTAAATAAACTATATGATGGACTTCGAAAAATACATGACGAATTTGTGATAGATGGCAGTATCACAGAAGAAAGTCATGGTAAATCAGTGACTGTTAAAACGAGAGTTTTGTTAAATAATACTATGACTCATGATCGATTTTATCCAGGTTTTCTGGAAGAAGGAGAAGGTCTTGGGGCTAATGGACGTCCCGCAAAAAAAATGCTAGCAAATTATAACAGATACAGGCGATAATCATCGAAGGTAAAGAAAATTCACCGAAAAAACCTTTATCGCTTGAGAGCAAGAGTACACCTTGAAGCTTCCATCACCCCATCCGCAACGCCAGTTGGGACCTTCGCTCCGAGCCTCCCAATCCCCAGCAGCAGGTCAGCCCTTGGCTCCAGACCACCATCTCTCCCGACCTTCAACGTCGCCCTCTGGAAATCGCGTAAATGCCTAAGAACATCTTCCTTCTTTTATTGAGTCATCCTATGGACCAATGAAAGAAAAAACAAATAGCGTAATTAGAAATGCCCGTGGCCACGCGGAAAAATCGTCTTCGGAAGGGAACGCGGAAGAACAACAGAGGCAGTCGTAAGAACAGGGGTGCTACTCGTCGCAATCGCGTATCGCGTCGCTTTACGCGAAAGTATGTACAGAGGGGAGGAGGTGACGATATTACAACAATTATAGACAATGCTTTTGATGCATACAATGTAACTCTTGACGAAATGAGAATAGACCAATTATTGGGTACAGGTAAAAATAAAGACGATGGTACTTTTTTCCTTGGAGAGGGAGGGTTGGGGCATGGCCTAACACACATTCATTATGGGACTAATAAATTTGCAGGTGGTGGAACTTTTGCTGGATTCCCTAGCGGAAAAGGATCTGCTTTGAGTGATACAATGAAAATAAAGAGTGCATTCGATACCAATGAAAAATATATAGAAGCAGTAAATGGATGGATTGAATTTGTAAAAAATTCAGATAATCACAAGAGGTTCAAATCAGAAACAGAAAAATGGCATTGGTTACTTTTTTTTAACAAGGTGTTAAGTGAACTAAAAAAACCTGAAAAACCTTTGCCACCTTTTCCGGGTATAGGTAAACTATCCTCTGTTGCAACTTCCAGTGCGGCAGCTTCCTCGGGTTCCAGTGCGGCAGCTTCCTCGGGTTCCAGTGCGGCAGCTTCCAGTGCGACCCCAGTAAGAATAAAGAGAGAAACAGTAACAAGACCAAGTGCTGAAAATATTAGAGAAGCTGAAGATCCAATTGAAGACCCAATTACAAAATTACAAACACGACAACAACAAAGATATAGAGAGAGACAAAAAGTAGCGGAAAATACACCTAAGGCATATGGAAATATAACAAACGAAAAAGTTGACCATTTATTTATTCGTATTGATGGAACATTTGTTAATCCTGGTATCGGTAGGCACGGTAGGGTAATCCCAGGATATGCCGATTTTAATGGTTACTCTATAATTGAAAAAACCAATAATTTATATTATATACTTATGGAAATATGTTGGCCAAATAAAGATTTAATAGAGGAAGCATTAAAGTTAACTGGACGACTAAAAAAAATTAGAAAGTATTATATGTATAACCACAAACAATATACTATTTTAGTGGAAAAGGTAAAACAACTTAGAATTGCTCTTACGAGAGAAGGGAATGTAGATGAACTAGCCGATTTACATGAGTTGAAAAGAAGGGCAAGTAATATACGATTAGTAAATGCCCAACTAATTGCTTTTTATGGCGACCTTCATCAAATATATATAAAAAACAAAATTACTCGTGATCCAGACACCATTGAAAAAGCAATGCAAAATTTTTTTACAACTGCGAATGCGAGAGCAGAATTTCCATCTACGGCATATCGAAATAATGTTGCCGCATTAAGTAGGTTACCGAATTGGAACGACTTGGCATGAGAAAAAATAAACGTGAAACATCCAAAGTTCCTATCACCGCACCCCCTCCACCAACCCCATCGTCACGCATTCGCGGGCATTCATATCCGTGTCAGTCTTTAGCAAGGCTGTCAAGCGTTCCTGCGTCAATGGTGTCTTTTCCAAATAATACTGCGTCACGTGATCCATCAATTTCGTGACGTTTTCATACTCGGCCCGCGCCTCCGAATACCGCCCCCAAAATCCACTTCGAATTTCGTGGATCATCATAAAACTGTTGGGCGTGATAAATCGCTTGGTCCCCGCCAAGGAAATCAGCGTTCCTGCTGAGGCGACGTAGCCGAGCACAATGGTGTGAACGGGAACACGCAGGGACCGAATCACGTCCACGACGGAAAACGCGGCGTGGACAAGACCTCCGTAGGTCGTCAGGTAAAGTTCTATGGGAGACGCCTCCACGGTGGCCGACGCGTACCGAGGTGTTGTTTTCTTGGAGGCTTCCTCGACGACCTTCATATCGTCCAGAATGTCTAGTTCGCAGTTTTTCAGTGTCACAATCAGTTGGTGTGTCGTGTCGTGGTTAATCTTGTCTGAAAAGTAGATCGAATTGTAAATACGCTTCATATTACAGGTTCCGAACGTGCGACCCGTGGATTTCTTGGAGGCTTCCATTTGTACTAGGACCCCTCCCACTCCCCCTGTGTCATTTTTTAAAAAATACTCCCTAAGGAAGATGGAGTCTTCGAGCGGTCCATGGATGTTCGTCCTCGTAGTCCTGGCGATCGCCTACATCGCCATGTATTTCAAATCATCCAAGTACCCGCTGTCGTTGACCAAGTCCACCGTCGATGACGAGCATTATCTTGTGCGGAACCTTCCCGACAAGCAGGAGGCGGCAGATCGCCTGGCACGCGTACGCGAGAAACTGCTCCGTCTTCGCAAATACCTGGAACAAACGCACATGGACAAACCCTTTGTCAAGCAGATGGTGACGAACTTTGACTGTTCCGCCTCACGTTTCTCAGAATCCACTCCGGATGCCCAATATACCTCTTATTCGGTCAACAAGGGTGAAAAGATCTTCATGTGTCTGAGACAGCGCGACGCTAAGGAAGCCCTTGTCCAGGAAAACATCATATTGTTTGTGGCCCTTCACGAAATGAGTCACGTCGGAACCGCCAGTATCGGGCACACTCCCGAGTTTTGGAATCATTTTGCCTGGGTCCTGAAACAGGCTGAGCATATCAAAATCTATCAATACACGGATTTCGCGGCGCACCCCGTCGAATATTGCGGTGTCCACATTACAGATTCACCGACCTACAAGGATAGCGTAAAGGACGGATTATAGTGTATCAAACACACATGTGACGAAAGATTCTTTCGTTACATGTACAAGGACGGGTTATGTCTTGTCTAATGACGACGCGTTTTACGGGCCTTGCGCGCCTTACGGTGTCCCTTACGGTTTGCCTTACGAGACGCACGACGTCCTCCAAAAAACTGGTACCAAGGCTTTGTGGTAGAAGAAGGAGACGACGAGAAGAAGGAAGAGAACCAAGAACCGGAAGAGGCTGGTGTGGAGGGTTCAGAAGGTGTAGCAGGAGCAGCAGGAGCAGGAGTAGCAACATTCGCACCTAGAGTGCTGTTTCGCATGGACACATTGCTGGTCGCATTGCGGGACACATTACGACGATTGTTTCCAAACGGGCCGGCAGAATTCATCTCTATCTTCTCCGTATAAAAAAACGCAGAGGAAATCGCCGCACAGAATAGGAATGATACACCCACCCGGAATTGGAACCCTCGGGGGGACGCCCGTACGTCTCGTCGAACATACCTACGATCGTGTAAGAAACACAGAGGTTCGCACGGAGACAACCTTGCCAACCATCTTTCCGTTCGAGACGATTCGTACCATCAAGCAACGTATTTCGCATCAGCACGCAGGCGATTCTGCGTGGTTGCCGGACCGCTTGTTCTTAGGGCAATCTGAAGTCGATCACCAAATTGAACCAGTGGAATTCACCTGGAAGTTTGGACCGACGCTTTTGAATCCCTTGGTCTCGGATGCTGGCGTTCCGGGAGATCCGGATCCACGTTTATTTGAGGGAGGAGAACGAAAGCAAATCTTTCCGGATATGTTGTCTGGCATTACAGCGGAAATGAAACTCAAGGGCACGCTTCACGTGTGGACGCTCGAGTCCCTTCTTCAAGCATCGGGAGTCTCTTCAGGATCGCCTCCTTCCAAAGAAATGGTGGAAGGGTATCTTCAACTGTATTTTCCAGACATTACCGAAGACAGTGTACGCACATATTTGGCCCCCAGTGAAGACACGGAGGAACATCGTGCCATCGACCTGTATCTGACGGCAATGGATGCCCGCTACAAGGTGTTGGAAGAAGGCCTTACTTCGGAGATTGTGCGTGCCACAACCGCCCCCGAGTTACGCGATCTGCGTCTCCTCCGCTTTGAACTTCCGAGAAGTGAGACCCTTGGAAAAGGGCTTCTGGAACTCAAGTTCTACGAGATGAATCCCACTGCGACCGTGCCGTTTCTGCGGTTCTTTCCCGCCAAGGAGCGTGGAACTCCCCTTGTGAAACTGGCCACAAAGGCCTCTGGAGACGCCTTGTTGTCGGAATCCCTGTTCAACACCTTCATGGTAGATCAACCCGGAAGTCCTACGACCTCCTTGATTTTGCTCAAATCCCCGATTCCCCATCCACAAGCCCCCACAGGAACGGCGTGGACCATTCACATTTACGAAGACGGAAGTGCCAACGCCGTGTTGGAAGCCCCTCGCAAAGATGCCCCTATTCCGAATGTCGTCGCGGAAGAAGCACTGCGCATTCTTCCCACGGTGTTGTCTCAGACGCCGTGGGCCGGTATTGAAGTGTCCAACAACGCCATTGTTGAATGTTCGGCACTCTACACAATTCAATCTCGTTTGGAAGGACCGAAGCCGAGTCGCAAGGAGATGAGACAGCGATTGAACGCCTTCACGCCACTCTTTCTAGAAGAGCGTTCCAGTGCCGTTCAAGCAGCCTTGTTGTTGCGATTCAAAGCCGTCAGCAATTTTGTGGTGGAAGCCGACCCGATTAAGCGATTCATCACAAGCCTGTATTTGAATTCGAGTTCCCTTGCGGTGGTGGATTTGGAACCTGACAAGTTGGAAGAACGCGTGATCCAAGAGTATGGCGTGACGGAAGCCGTGGCAAAGGAAAACGTCCAAGAGTTTCTTCGTTCGACGCTAGAGTACGTGCGTGCGGACCCCGAGAAAGACGCACGGGCCATTGCCGCCAGAAACTGGGGCGTGAGGGTACGTATTGAACCCGTTCATCCATCGTACCTTGTCGAAATTGGAGGTGCGGGGTCTTTTTTAGATCTTCAACGTATCTTGTCCCTTGTGACGGTGTTGGTGTCTCGCACGTCACGGGACCTCGCACTGACCGTTGCTCCCGGACCGGTAGCGGGACCAGTAGCGGGACCAGTAGCGGAAGTTGTCGCTGTGGCCAACAACGCGGCGGCAGAAGAAGAGCAAGTCGAATGGACGGAGGAAGAATTGGCGATGATTCAGGGTATGCCCGCAGAAGAGGAGGCTGTGGCAGAAGGAGAAGGAGAAGAAGCAGTCGCAGAAGCAGTCGCAGAAGCAGTCGCAGAAGCAGTCGCAGAAGCAGTCGCAGAAGCAGTCGCAGAAGCAGAAGCAGTCGAAGGTAACGCCTTGGAATTGCTTCCTCCCATCGGAGACGAGTGGTATTTGAGGCAGATGACCGGCAAGGACCGGCAATTGTTTGACCCTCTTCCCAAGCCCGTGCCAGCACCCAAATCGTATTCACTCACCTGTCAGAAAAATGCCGGTCGGCAACCCTTTGTGCTCGACGAGAAGGGATATCGCCACGCCCGCACAGCCTACGGAGAAACTGTGTTTTGGCTAGAGGCCCCGTTGACGCCCTACGATGAATTGGCCATTACGCTGGCCAATAAGACGGTCGGAATGCGAAAGACCTATGGAGTGTCGGAAGCCAAGAAGACGATGCCCGAGATTCTGGAACTGGAAAAACGAGCCTTGGAACTCGGAGTGGAATTAAAGCCCTCCACCAACAAGGCAGGACAGGTTGTACGCAGTTTGTCGGAAACGGAACGTGGCGTTTCAGCGGAAGACAAGGCGGACCTTCAGCGAAGGATGGAAGAGCAGGGCCAGAAATACCTGATGTCTGTGATTCGCTTGGGAACCAACATGGACAAACCCAATTACTACATTTGCGGCGAATTATGGTGCGTCCACGACGACTTGCCCCTTGTGCCGGCCGAGTATGAAGGTCGTGTCGACAGACCCGGACAGAAAAAACGGGCGGGTGCTGTTGGATGTCCTTTTTGCGGGGGCGTCGAATTCAAAGATGAGAAGCACCCCGTTCTTGGGGAAACCGTCTTGCGACGTGGCAAGAAAGCAACGGGAAAGACCGAGGATGCGGATAACGAAGTCACGCGATTTGTTGGATACATGGGCAAGTTGAATCCAGAGGGGTATGCCTACCCCTGTTGCTTTGTCGATTCCAAATACATGGTGATGCCCGAAGGGGCCAAACCCATTCCTCCTCCCAAGGTGCCGCTTCCCGCGACCCAACAACGGGTGCCAGAGGGGGCGGTGGCTGTTGTTGCCGAAGAACCTGCCCTTCCCGAAGACGAATCGACGCTCCGCCCTTTCTCGCCGACGGTTCGCGACACCAAGAACCCTTGGTACATTCCGCACCAAAACGTCGTGGGGCGTCGTGAAACTGATTGGATGGAGTTGTCGCGTGGCAAGGTGGCCCTTCCCCCTCCGTCCGTGAACGTCTTGCTAGGACAGACGCCGTCCGAGTTTCTGACGGACAACAAGGGCGCCTTGGGAGCAGGCATCAACGCCTACCTCAAGGTGCCGGGCGCGGCCTTTCTCCGCTACAGTATTGGGTGTACACGCGACTACGGACACAACCTGTTGAAACTCCTTGCCTTTGCGAATTATGCGACGGAGCATTACGTTACGCAAGCCAACGACTTGTCGATTCCAACCGTGTCGGAGATGATTGACCGAATGACGGGAGGGCGTGGCCACGAAGGACAAGAAGGACGATATATCCACGCATTTGAACAGGCCAACTATGGAACACTCCTTCACGAATTCGCGACACCTGGAAAATCCATCAGCGCCCCCAATCGCGGCGAACACGGGGCCTTCACCCGGTTCCTAACCAACGCAGGATTCCAACAAACAGTGACGCCTCAACGCCCGTACCTGGAACAATTGTTCCTCGCGTGGACGAATTTTAAACAATACGTGAAGGACGCCAAGGAACCGAAAGACCTTCGGACGTGGGAAGGCCTCTTTGCCACACCGGGTCTTCTCACGAAAACGGGATTCGTCATTGTACGTATTCGCTTTCCGAAAAAGCGAGACGAGGAACCCACGATTCACTGCCCTTCGTTTGGACTGTCCTTTCGCGCCCAGGCGATGAAACCCCCTGTACTGTTTTTATTGGAACGCGAAACGACGGGATTCTACGACCCCCTTGTGTTTTATAGTGCCACGACGGAGGCCGATCGACGCGTTGTGGGCGTGCTCCAAGATTCCACCGACGTCTTTCGCTCCTTTCCACGAGAAATTCAGGAACCCCTGCGTGCCTTTCTCACGGACTATTTTTCCTATCGCAGGGGGTGCGGGGTCCAGGCACTTCCCATTCACCCCTGGATGCCTGTCCAATCCTCTCGGTCTATTCCGAGACTCAGCGAACTCCTTGCCTTTTTCCAAGAACACCGAGACAAGTACAAGGTGTCGTCCATCGCACGAGACATTACCAATCGCCTGGTGGGGCTTGTTGTGAAAGAAAAGACTACGGAAGTATATGTTCCGGCGATCGACGACGGAACTGTAGTGCCAGGACTTGTGAGTTTGCGGGGAGACGAAGCACTTCCCAGACCGTCGCTTCAAGCCCTTCTTGAATTTTACACGGGAAAGCAGATTCAAATTCCGAACCATCGTGTCGCAAACCCGGATAATTTTCCGATGTTGGCACCTCAGCAGTTGCTCATGAAGGACGGGTTCTACGTCGCCATCCTGCTCCGATGTAACACAGAAATCCCCATTCAGCCGCAGCGTACGACCGCCCACGTAGATCACCGTCGATTCCTTGACTTGGGAGGGGAAGGTGACAATCCAAGGCCGGTTCGTCCCGGAGAACGACGCAGGGTCGTCGCGGCAGAACGCGATGAAATGCCGTGGGATATTGACCGAACCCTTCTGAAAGGAACGGACGACGTCGATTCCATCACGGCAACGGAGGAAGAAGTCCTGGATGAGGCCTACCAGTACCTCCGCATCTCGTTTTCCAATTGGTTGTTTTCGTCACGGGATGGCGAACAAGTGCGTACCCAGATCGAGGCCCTCCGCAAAGCACGACGACGCCTGCCCTTGTATGAACTTCAGAAACGCCTCGACATTTTGCTGGCGTCCATCATCATCAACAGCGTTGCACCGTGGATTACGACGGAGGGAACTGTAAGAGATTCTGTGTTGCGACGGGACTGCCTTCAGATTCAGACGCAGGAGGCGTGCGTGGCGGGATGTACGTGGATTGCCGAAGAAGGAGGAGGCCCCTCTGGAGGCCGTTGCCTGATCCACACCCAAGCGACTCCTCGCTTTGTGGATCCGATGCGTGTCATGGTGGCGCGCCTGAGCGATGAACTCCTTCGAACCTTTGGAAGTGCCGAGGAAATCCTCCATCAGAGCATTTCCTACTTGAAGCCCGTGGGGCGCGAGTTGGTGCGCACAGACGACTCGGTTCTTTTTGCGGCCACCGGTCGGGGTGACCAGGCCTTGTTTGATCGACTAGGCTACACCAAGGCAACGACAAGCGAATTCGCACGCGGATTACGATACCCAGAAGAGGCGGGATCTGAGATGCCTGCGACGGATTTGCCGGCCGATTGGGCAGCGACCTTGTCGCTAGCCCAGTTTCCCGCGGATGTGGCCCGCGACCCGCGAGCACGGTTTGTCACCAGCCTTGTCAGCATTACGCACAAGTCCTTGGAAACGATTGAGACGGCCCTCGGAAAACCTATGACCGGCACACGTGCCGATTGGACGCTCTTTGCTCCGTATGCCAAGCACACCATCGTCTTCACACAGGAGGTTCCTGGCGACGTGGCAGTGGAAGGTGTCGCCAAAGGAGGAACGGGTACGTACATCATTCTGGACCCCGAGGGAACGCCGTACCAAGGCAAGACCTCGGGCTCCTTTGTCATCACAGAGGCGGAACTTCCCCCCCGACTCAAGGCTTCCTTGGACGCCTTTGTGGCCTGAGCAATCCAAGTACAGTTCTATGATCCCCCACAGGGAGATCATAGGACAGACATCTAAAAATTGAAACACCTTCGCCCTTTGAGTCTTACGTCACATTCCAAGATGAGCTGTGATATTTGCTGTAACGATTTCAATAAGTCCACGCGGGCAAAGACGTCCTGCCCTTCCTGCGCCTATTCCTGCTGTCGCACCTGTCTCCAGACGTACTTGGAGGGCGACATTAGTGACGTACCTCAATGCCCTTCGTGTAAGCACGGGTGGGAGCGCGAGTTTCTAGACTCGCAACTGACGCGATCTTACCGCTTCGGCACGTATAAGGAGCACCGTGAAAAGGTGCTTTGCGATCGCCAAAAAGCACTGTTGCCGGCGACGCAGGAACAGGCCTCGAATTACCTGACAGCGAAGCGTATATTGCCTGCTTCCGTTACAGAAATGACGGCACTCCAAGCCGAGATTGAGCGACTCCAACGGCAGGAGTGGCGTCTCCAAGAGTATAATCGGAGGCTACAGACTACGATTACTAGCCACGGACGGAACCAACTTCCAACTAGAGAGACCGCAACAAACACGGCAACCAACACAATCACGACCGCTGCCTCAGCGGGTACAGCACCCGAACCCAAAGTCTTTATCAAGCCCTGTCCTGCCCCCGAGTGTCGCGGATTCCTCAGTACTGCCTGGAAGTGCGGGCTCTGTAACGGCTGGTCCTGCCCCGAGTGCCACGAGTTCAAGGGAGCCGAACGAGATGTGCCTCACACCTGCGACCCTGGCCACGTGGCTACCGCGGCCCTACTGGCCCGCGAAGCGAAGGGATGCCCCAAGTGCGGGGTCCCCATCTGTAAGATTGAGGGGTGCGACCAGATGTGGTGTACCGCCTGTAACACCGGGTTCAGTTGGCGTACAGGACGCATCGCGGAGGGTCCCATTCACAATCCCCACTACTTTGCCTACCTACAGAGCCAGGGTCAAGATCCCACCGCTGTACCCGCAGGTCGCCCGCTCACCTGCGACGAAGAACTGGACCGTAGCGTTATAAGAGCTCTCGATATTCCGACGTATCGTGCCCACTACGGAGGCGCATTTGTATGCGGACGAATTCGCTCCTCTGGGAACACGGATCGCGACTACCTGGCGGAGGCCTGGCGTGTTATGCGGGAGGAACAGGATCGCGGGGACGTCGTTCGCGAAAACGACGAGAAACTCCGCATCCTTCGCGTCCGACTGATGGCCAAGGAAATAACAGAAGACGAGTGGAAGACGAGTCTCCAACGCATCGAAAAGGATACACTCTTCCATAGGGCCGTGACGCAGGTTCGTGAGGTGTTTGTCGGGGCCAGTCGCGACCTTATCCGAGGGGTGGTGACCGAAGGGGCCGACTTTCACGCAATCCGGGAGCAAGTGGAACGCCTTATCGAGTACTGTAACACCTCGTACAGGGCTGTTCAAGAACGCTTCAGTCGCAAGACGCACCCCATCGTCATTAAACTGCCAGAACCTGCTGCACCATTACGATAACCAAAACAAAAAATAAAAAAAAAATAAAAAAAAAAAAATTCATTTGTTTTTCAATGCTTTGCTTCTTGGTGAAATAAGTGTTCGATTTCTGTTTCCTCACAGAAGTCCTGTGTTTGAAGAGCCAACCTCACCACATTGGAACAAACATCTGGTTCCGACATATATTTCCGACATAGGTCGTTAATCAACTTACGAATCGCGTCTTCTTGTGTAAGAAAGACCTTTATGACATCATTAGAGAGAAGAAAGGAAAAGAACTGTATCATATTCTCTTGTTTTTCCTGGGCATTCGGAGAATTATCTTGAATGTTGGTTAGAAGTTGAAGTGCCTTGTTCAAGGCTACGACGATGGTCATTCCGCTACCTTAGTCTGTAAAAAAAGTCCACCCTCCCTCAGTGAGCTCCTGCAGCAGTTCCAGCGGCCAGCGCAGCCCGTCGTGCCTCAAACATATCCGTGACTTCGTCATCCATGCGATTCAGCATAATCACGCGATAGTTGTCGTTGTTGGGATGGAGAACGACAAGGGCGAGTTCCGACACGACGACCCCGTAAAACTCTTCCAAAATTCGACGGTAAATGTTAAGTTGAAGCGAGTAGTGCCAGTAGTTGGTGTCTGGCAAGTGATCCAGCGGAGGCAACCCCGTTTGAAATGAGTTCTCGTACTTCATCTCCTTGGCCCGCTTCCAATCGTAAATCGCCAAGGTTCCATCTGGTTTCAGGTAGATCATGTCAATGGACCCCGCCAACTTGATGTCCTCCTTGAACACCAGCCATTCGGTGCGGTACGGAACAAAGCCCCGCGCCAGGCGGTGGTACTTCTCGTAATTGAGAAAGTAGTTCCATTCCGTACCGAGGCAGGGTTTGTAATCATCTCCCGCCAAATTGCCCACGGGGTCCGCGTTGTTGTAGTGTTCAATGTCCAAGTGCATCCGCGTTCCCAAGGCACTGGCTTCCGTCCCTGAATCGGACCACTGCTTCTTGATGGCTTCCGCCGTCATTCCGAAATATTTACTGGAGGGCCAGTTTCGAGACGACATCATTTTCTTAATGACGGCGTCTGGATCAAACTCTTGGAAAAACCCGTGGATAAAGCCGGTACAGGAAATCCACCCGTCCCGCACTCCATCGATGGTGTACTTGTGCGTCTCTTCTTCAAAGGAAATACGGGCGTCGCGCGGGTGCGCATTGACGACCGCGAGGCGTTGCCACGCAAGGGCTCCGTCGGTAATCGATTGAGGCATTCTTGAACGTGATGTAAGGAATCCAGTGCGTATCACTTTTTACCAGGACTATTCGACGTGTACCACGTAACGCACAATTACCCAGACAAGGATGCCCACTACGACAAGAATCAGACAACAGCCTCCCCGTAGGGCCCGCCGACGAGCGACCGCCTCTTGTTCTCCCTGTAGGACTTGAACTTGCTGACGGAGCATGTCGTTTGGCGACACGGTGATGATGGTGGAACGACAAAGAGGACATTGAATCAATTGATGTATTTGTGAGGAACCACAGGATTCATGTGCGTATACGGAGCATCCGCAAGGGAGTCGTGCGACGGTTGAAACGGACGTTCCGCAAAAAAAACATAAGGCTTGTTGTGGGATTTGTGCCATTGGCAAGGGAGGCAATATCGGGGGTGCGGAATAAGAAGGTTGTGAACGAGACGCATACGTGTATTGATATGGAGGAGCCGACGGTTGATTGTAAGGGGCATCAAAGGGAGGAGGAGCAGACGGGGTAAACTTGTTGTAGGAAATCGGATCCATTTACTCTCTATATACCCTTTCTCTTTAGAATCGGAATCCGACTTCTCGAAGGTAGGCTTTGCCGAGAAGATTCTCTCCTTCCACAACCTCGTCCTTGACCGAACCACTTAATTCTGTGGGCCCTCCTGCCGTGTAGTAGACAAGGCGCGCCTTCTTGTGTCCCGCGGCCTCCAGATATTTGCGGAAGGTCTTGTCTCCTTCGAAGCGTTGATGGACGTACTCCGTCAGAATGGCCATGTGCTTCGCCTTCCAGGCCTCTTCGTCAAACTTGGCCTTGACTTTACGCAAGGCGACTGGTTTCTGTGCGTCTCGCATCTTGACACCCATTTCTTCGACCCAGGTTGCGAGTTGTTCTGCGGAGGGATTTTCTACGGATCGCTTCTTCTCCCCAAACTCTTGTGCAATGTTACCTGCTGTGGAAAAGAGTTGAGGACCCAGTTCGGGTTTATCGGTTGCCAGTTGAAACTTGGCAGAGCCGAGGGCTGCTTCCAGGGAGGGGTATTTGACGGAAGGATTGGCCGGGTCCGTGTATGTAAACGGAGCGTAGGGACTGAGGGCACGTCGCCAATGTTTGTCCCCTACCTTGAGATCATCCTTGGCAGGCGACTTGTGGTAGAAGGTCAGAAGGGGGCCGTCGGCGACTTGAAGACGTGAACCTCCGTCCAGGCTGGCTTCGTGGTCCGCGTCTTCAACTGTTTCTTCTACAGTCGTAGCTACTGCTTCTGCTTCTGGTTCTGCTACTGCTTCTGCCTCTATCACAAGTGTAGGTGGCAAGGGAGCAGTCACCGATCCTCCACCCTGTGTCGCAGGAATACGCATCGTGCTCAACACTTCGAGTCGTGTTTCGGTGGATGAGGCAAGGGCCGTCTTTCCGCGACGGCGAAAGATGAACCATCGGTTGAGGTCGCTGAACTCCTTGACAACGGGCGACATGCGAAAGGTTTGACCGGAGCGAGCCGCCATTTCGTTCGACACACCAAAGAGGTTGGTAGAGGACTGGAGTCGCATGTCTCGAAGTTCCTCGGGGTTCAAGACGTCCACGCCGATTTCGGCCATACGCTTGACAAGGTAGCCCCAAGATACGAGGTATTCGGTGCGACGGGCTTCGCCGAGCGAGATGAAACTGACGTCGATCGCACGTCCGATGCCTTCCTCAGTTGATGGAAGGACTCCAAGGGCATCGTCATATTGCTTAGTGATGCTCCACAGATCAACGCCATCTTCCTTTCCGTACTTTGTGTCTCCACGGGTCTTGCTTCGAAGGAGTGCCGATACTGTGTCGCCGTCAAAGCAACACCCCACAAAGTAGCCTCCCACATTTAGCGTGTCCGACACATTTTGAAAGAATCCATCGACCGTCTCCTTGTCCTTGAACAGGTAGTGAAGGGCAAACATCATGGCGACCACATTAAACCCACGTGCGGCGTATCCTCGCAGTTCATTCACGTAGGGAGGCACACCGTCAATCGATTCTCCAAAGAGGCATCGCAACATTGAGCGATCCAAGGGCGTCTGTCCTGCGGACCCGTCCTTGTAGCGAACCGCGGCGTCCGCTTGAACAAAGAGCATGGGAGCCACTGCGCCCTTGGCTTTGATGAGTTCGTTGAGGTAGCGACGGTAGGCTCCGCTTCGATTATAGGTCAACCCAGACAGTGCCAAGTCGCACCCTAGGACCCAAGATGGCTCGGCACGAATCCACTTGTGAATGTCGCCGGCCTGTCCTACCGACATATCCAGAACGGCGTCGCCACGCTTAATCGTGCGACTCAGCAGAATTTCGTTCTTGATGTAGGTATTGTGAAACTGATTGTGCCCAAGAACCTTGTTGAGGACTGCTTGAGAAGCCTTGCGTTGGTAGTAGACGTCGCTTCCAGCGGCAGAAGAAGAAGAAGAAGCAGTCGCAGGGCTTTCGTCCGACACGGACCCCGTCTTGAGCATGTACTCGGTGATGGGGTCGTGAATGGATTGCCAGACGTCCTCTGCGACGTCCTCGTTGTTCATGCTTTTCTTGCCGCGTGCGTACAGTTCTGTCTTGTCCCATCGCACACGCATCGGAGTCCAGCGCCAACCCGCAGGTCGATCCGGCTTGTAAATCATCTCGACAATGGTGCGATTCATGATGGGATCCCCTGATTCGCAGACCAGGACATCGCGGTCTCCTCCCGTTTCTTGAAGGGCGACGTAGCACAGCGACGCCATGGGATCTGGAGGATCGGGTGCGAACTCGACGGCACGATACTCTCCACGTCCGTGAAGGCTGGCAGGTAAGGGTTGCTTGTTGAGGATCCACTCACGAGGGTGTTCAAACGCGGGGTCCATCGCACTTCCCACAAATAGACGCAGGGTCTTGTGGGTCACCATTTGGTTGACGTCGGCACGAAAGTGCGTCTCTACCAACTCCTTAGAAGTGGGAGTTCCGTCCGGCAATCGTTCGCGCTCCGTCAACACCAGAAAGTCTACGGAGTTTTCAGTGGCAGGCTTCCACTTGAATTGCTTGGACCAGGTGCTGACATTCTTGGGAAGTGGATCCGCATTAGGAGTAAAGATCAGGCCGTCGGTGTGATAGGGGGCCGTCTCGGAGCGCAACAGCACCGTCTTGGCCTTCGCAAAGATGCCATTGGGCTCCCCCGCCTTCGCCGGAGTTTCAAAGGTCTTCATTTGAATCGACAGTTTCGACGACGCAGGGATTTTGGCCAGCGTGTGCTTGGCACCGTTTAACGCACCCGTCGCATCCTTGAGACAGAGGTGACGACTGGGACCTTCTGGTCGCACGATAAAGGGAAGGGTGGTCACATCGTCGATCTTTCCTCCTTTGCGTCCATAATAAAT
>Ga0114962_10000171_pt1 | contig 56406 bp, 47 predicted proteins | sample C_130820_MF_Meta_FD_87017 | JGI IMG/M metagenome (GOLD analysis project Ga0114962, IMG submission 87017) | Freshwater microbial communities from Lake Croche, Canada to study carbon cycling - C_130820_MF_MetaG | ecosystem: Environmental > Aquatic > Freshwater > Lake | place: Lake Croche, Canada... | reverse complement strand
AACATTGCTTGTGGTTCCATGTTCTTAAAGGAGCTCCAACGCAATTCTTGTTGTTCCGGACTATAGATAGCATTTGCGATAGGTTTCTTAATCATGGCTGCTTTTTTCTCTTCTAGCAACTGTGTTTCGTCTAATCGGCGCAGGAATAGTAAGTAAGTGAATTGTTCGATTACGGTCATTGGGTTGCTGACTCCACCTGTCCAGAAGGACTCCCATATTTTATCTACTTGCGATTTTATTTCTCCTGTGATCATGCTTTGTATTATAATTCGGTAAAAATGTTATTTACTACTATAGTCTTAATTGGTTAAATGTAGTATTTTAAAAAGAACTTTAGAGTTGTTTTAAACAAAAAAGACGGTTTTTACACCGTCTAATTGTTGTTAGTATTTCCAAAGGAAACCAGAGCTACTTTTTCGCTCTCCTAGACAACTTGTTCCCTTTTAATTTACTCTACTTCTGTTACGAACTTGTAAGGGTAATCTAATTCAATATTTTTCCTGTTTCACGAATCGTGTATTCGTAAGGATCGCTAGGAACTTTCTTAATTGTGCCTTCAAATGGGCTGCCAATTAAACTTCTGCAAGTTGCTTCTTCAAAAGTTACAGGAACTTTCACCGTTCTTGCAGTAAAATACATTTTAGCTGTTGCCTGACTTTTTACAGGCTCAAGACCTCCAGTAATACTAATAACAAGAAATCTTCTCCTTATTCTTTTTCAATGGATTTCTAATCTACAATTGTAACTACGGTTTCTATAATTTATAAGATTAAACATTACGGGATTTCCCTATACCTTAATTCCTTGCGATACGATTCAACTTCCCAGTATTCAGGTATGGTTAAAACCCAAAGTCCGATAAGATTAGGAGCATGATGTTGGATTAAGAATCGTTTATGTTGAAAAAAAATATTCTATTCGTTGAACTATAGGGCTAAAACCAAAAAAGACTATCATTTTCTGATAGCCTGTCTGCTTTTGCTCCCTCTCTTGGAGAAAGTTGCAGTTTTACCTCAATGATTGATTATTCAATTATCTTAAAATCAAAGACATAGATTTTAATTTATAAATTATATATCAGAAAACAAAAATGTTTAAAAAAACAAAATTATCTAACCTCTTCAAATAACTGATTATGTTACCCTATCAATTCGCGAAATTTTACTTCTGCTTTTTGACATAATTCTGCTAATTAAGGTTTTTTTTTATCTTTAATTATGTGAAAGTCTTGTCTTGTTTTTTGGGAGCAGCATAATATGACTTTGTCATACATATAAACTAGTTAGCAAATATGCTTTAATCCGCCATTTCAGTAGAAACTATGCACTATGCAAAAACACTTCTGCAGGAATTCTAAAATAGTCCTTTAGTTTCTGTGCCATCTTCAATGTGATTTCGCGTTTACCAGATAGAATTGCAGAAACATGGCCTTTACTTCCAATGATTGGTTCCAAATCTTTAGCCTTCATTCCCATTTCCTGCATTTTGTATTTGATTACTTCCAAAGCGTCTAATTCAGGTAACTGATAATGCTTTTCATCATAATCTTTTATCAAAACAATGAGTAAATCTAATTCATCACTTTGCGGAGTATTTGGCTCGGCATTAAATATCTTCATCATTCGTAGAGAAGCTTTATTGTAATCTTCATCTGTTTTCAATACTTTCCAGTTCATAATTAAATGTTTTTGTTTGTTAAAATTGTAGTGTCAAAAGCAATGGTTTCAACATTTATTTTGTCATATTCCTTATGTGTGCCAAACCAAATCACATAACATGCTTCTTGTAAAAAGTTTATAGAAATAATCAATCGAAAATCATTTCCTTTAATGTTGAAAACAACTCGGTTATTATTCACAATACTAGCATTTCCATACACTTTCTTGAGCTCATTGAAATTACTAAATCCATGTTTAGAAAACTCATTATACCAAATCAGCAATTGGGTTTCTGCGATTGGATACTTTTTGATATAAAATAAAATCGTCTTCTTTACAAGGATTTTCATTTGACAAAAGTAACAAAAGTTTTCAAATTGAAAACTTTTTATGGAGAAATTTTGAATAAACGCACATTTGCTTACAGAGGTTTGTGATAATGGCTAGTTTTGGCTTTATCGGAAATGTATTCGCTGATTGAAATTTTTGTTATATTTGGAATTGAAAGTGATTAAATTCCGCCACTTCGCCGAGCAGAAAAAAATTGTATTTATTACTTCTTTTTATATCCCAAAACACCTTATTTTAACTGCTAAAATTAACAAGTCCAATACAAGTTCTCCTCAATGCCAGTAGGGTTTTGCAAAATTCTTCAATTAGCTCCCCTTTTCGACGAAAGATGCAGCTATAATGCGATGATTGAGTATGTGACTATTAAGAAATTAAAGGGTTGAACTTCGTTTATTGGGGAATCGAAGTAAAAATATTTTACAAAAAAGGGCACAGATTAAAAAATTGAATTAATTTTTGTAAATCATAATTTAGGTTGATGCCCCCAAGTTGTAAAATCAAGGAAGTTCATACAATAGAAAATACGCTGAAGAATTCGATACGAAAGAAAAAAATAATAACTATGGAGATTAACAAGTTGAATTTTGACAAAAAAGCTGCAACAAAAATTACTTTATTCTTTGTATTAGCTTTTGGTATTTCATATTTTCTAAATTTACTTTCAAATCCATTAGCATCATACGGGTTTAAAGTAAATTTAAATTACGCATTTGGACCATTCTTAGCAGCAATATTAGTTGGTTAATTAAACAAAACGCCTTTAAAAATAAAACTGTTTAGCGAAAATTTATGGATTAGAAAAATTGAGTTTATCGGACTTGTAATATTCCTTATTGGTTCATTTGTAAGTACACTAAAATCGGGAAACACTAACTATTCTCTGACTATCTTCGGTATAATTTTAGCCCTTTTATATACTCTTTTAGAAGAATTGGGGTGGCGGGTTTTTTTAGGAAATGAACTTAGTAAATACTCCCTCTTAACCATATTTTTAGTAAGTACAGTACTTTGGTTTTTTTGGCACTAAAAAATGTCTATTTACAGAAAATTGTGAGGGTTTTAAACAAAAAAAAGAGGTCAATAAAGACCTCTTTTTCCAATTTGCTCCCTCTCTTGGGCTCGAACCAAGGACCCTCTGATTAACAGTCAGATGCTCTAACCAACTGAGCTAAGAAGGAAAGTGTGTTTTCACTTTTAAAGCGGTGCAAATATAAGGGGAAAAATGTTTGTTGCAAACATTTTAAGCTAAATTTTCAAAAAACTTTATTTCCCTATAATTGCCTTGTAAATATCGTTTCCATTTGCGAATAACAAGAGAGTGATAAGTAATACAAAACCAACCATTTGAGCGTTCTCTAGGAATTTATCACTTGGTTTTCTGCCACTGATGATTTCGTATAATAAAAACATTACATGTCCACCGTCGAGTGCCGGAATAGGCAATAAGTTCATCACTCCAAGCATAATTGACAACAAAGCGGTGATGTTCCAGAAGACTTCCCAGCTCCAGCTGCTAGGGAATATATCGAAAATAGCTTTGAATCCACCCACACCTTTATAGGCGCCTGTGCTTGGACTAAAAATCATTTTTAGTTGTTTGCCATAGCTCACCAATTGATCTTTCCCTTTAACGAGTCCGATAGGGATTGATTCGGCGAAACCGTATTCTTCCTTGCTGATTTTATATAAACCTAATTTTTCAAGGTTGCTGTAGGGTAGGCGGCTGGCATAGGCAATTCCTAATTTAGAGCTGTCGCTTACTTTTAAGTTAATGGTGATTTCTTTATTGTCTCTTTTTACGATAGCAGGAATGGTTTGCCCTTTTAATTTTTGGACATTAAGTAAAACTTCGTCGGCATATTTTACGGCTTGTCCATTTAAATTTATTAAAATATCTTTGGGCTGCACCGCATTTTTATTCGGAGAATCATCTTCCACACCCGAAATTACAAATGGCATTCTCAAATCGATAAGTGGTATTTTTTCTGTTTTTGATAATTGGTCAATAAAATCGATAGGCATTTTTATTTCTTGAGTACTGCCATTTCTTTCGATCAGAACGGCTTTGGCCATCGCTATTTTTATGTTGAGCTGATTGTCAAATCGATCCAATTGCTGTCCATCGATAGAAATAATTTTATCGCCAGTTTTGAAACCCGCCTTGATCATGGCTTGGTTTTGTATCAAAACCCCGTCTTTCAAGTCGGCATTAGCGATAAACATTTCGCCATAGGCATAGGCCATTCCGATGTAAATTACAAAAGCCAAAATGAAGTTGACCGTAACGCCACCCAACATAATAATGAGACGTTGCCAAGCCGGTTTAGAACGAAATTCCCAGGTTTGTGGAGGCAAGGCCATTTGTTCTTTGTCCATGCTCTCGTCAATCATACCGGAGATTTTCACGTAGCCACCAAGAGGCAACCAACCGATACCGTATTCTGTTTCTCCAATTTTCTTTTTCAATAAGGAGTATTTAACGTCAAAAAATAAGTAGAATTTCTCTACTCGGGTTTTGAATAATTTGGCAGGAATAAAATGTCCTAATTCGTGCAGGATGATTAATAAGGACAAACTCAATAAAAATTGAGATAACTTGATAACTATTTCCATGTTTTAATTTTCTGTTCTTTAAAAAAAACAAAAGTACTGTTTTCTGTTTATTTATTTCATTTTAATCTTTTCTTGGGTTTTAAATGTTTGTTAAATCTATCAATTCTAGCATTTAGTGTGGCTTAGGTCTGTTAACTTTGCTATAATTGGAATCATAAGTTCCGTTATTTACTTTTATATTTTAAAAAACATATTATGTCATCAAAATTATTTTCCCCTTTACAGATAAAAAGCCTTGTACTAAAAAATAGAATTGTTATTTCACCGATGTGCCAATATTCGGCTATTGATGGATTTGCCAACGATTGGCATTTGGTTCACCTTGGGAGTCGCGCAGTGGGCGGAGCCGCATTAATTCTGCAAGAAGCCACAGCCGTTTCGCCAGAAGCACGCATTTCGCCTAATGATTTAGGACTTTGGAAAGACGAGCAAATCGAAAAAATGATTAGTATAAATCGTTTCATCACCGAAAACGGAACGATTCCCGGAATTCAATTGGCCCATGCGGGAAGAAAAGCCGCTACTCCAGCGCCTTGGAACGGTCATCAGAAATTGTCTAAAGAAGAGGGGGGCTGGGATACGGTTGCGCCAAGTGCTATAGGATTTAATGCGGATGAAATTCCAGTTGAATTGGATCTTGCGGGAATTAAAAAAGTAATTGCCGACTTTAAGTCGGCTACTAAAAGAGCGGTTCAGGCTGGTTTCAAGGTAGTCGAAATTCACGCAGCTCACGGTTATTTGCTACACCAGTTTTTGTCGCCACTATCTAATTTGAGAACCGATGAATATGGGGGTAGTTTTGATAACAGAATCCGTTTGACCTTAGAAATATTGGAAGCCGTGCAGTCAGAATGGCCAAAAGATTTACCTTTGTTTGTAAGAATATCCGCCACTGATTGGGCCGAAGGCGGTTGGAATGCAGAAGAATCCGTCAAGTTATCGGCTATTTTGAACAAACTAGGAGTTGATTTAATTGATGTTTCCTCCGGAGGTTTAGTTTTGCATCAGAATATCCCCGTAGGACCCAATTATCAGGTTCCATTTGCGGAGCAAATTCGCAAAGAAACAGGAATCAAAACAGGAGCTGTGGGTTTGATTACCACTGCGGCTCAAGCGGAAGAAATTTTGGAAAGTGGGAAATCAGATTTAATATTGTTTGCTAGAGCCTCCTTAAGGGATCCTTATTTGCCTCAGAATTTTGCTTCAGAATTGGAGGAAGAATTCGCTTGGCCCAATCAATATGTAAGAGCTAAAATCAGAAAATAAATAATATAAACAGTGTTATCATGCAAAAAATTAAAACAGCCTTGCTTTCTTATGGGATGTCCGGAAAAGTATTCCATGCTCCCTTTCTAAATTTTCACCCTGGTTTTGAACTTCTCGGTTCTTGGGAACGAAGCCAAAGAAGGATTCAGGAAGATTATCCCAGTGTGAGAAGTTATGCTAGTTTTGAGGATTTGCTGGAAGACGATGTTGATTTGGTTGTGATTAATACACCTGTTGAAACGCATTTTGATTACGCTAAAAGGGCTTTAATGGCTGGGAAGCACGCTCTGGTAGAGAAAGCTTTTACGACCACCGTTGCCCAGGCCGAAGAATTGAATGCCTTGGCTAAGGCCAAAGGGCTGAAGCTCGCGGTTTTTCAAAACCGAAGATGGGACAGTGATTTCAAAACGGTTTCTGAAATTGTCCGATCGGAGATTCTGGGAGACATTGTGGAAGCCGAATTTCATTTTGACCGCTATAATCCTCTTTTAAGTCCAAAGAAACATAAGGAGACTCCCAATCCGGGGGCCGGAATTCTGAAAGATTTAGGGCCGCATCTCATCGATCAGGCGGTTTGCTTGTTTGGATTTCCAGAAGCGGTATTTGCAGATATCCGAATTACAAGAACCGATTCGGTAGTCGATGACTGGATTGATTTGCTTTTGTATTATCCTGATTTTCGGGTTCGATTAAAAGCTAGTTTTTTTATTCGAGAGGCGGTTCCTGCTTTTATCGTTCATGGCAAACGCGGTTCTTTTTTGAAGCCTCGCGGGGATATTCAGGAAGACGATTTAAAGGCGGGTCGAAAACCTAATTTAGAAGATTGGGGGAAGGAAAGTACGGATAAAGAAGGTCTTTTACATACTGAAAACTCGGCTGGAATCATCTACGAACGAGTACCAACATTGACTGGAAATTATTACGATTTTTTTGATGGACTTTATGAAGCTATAGTTCACGACAAATCAGTACCCGTTAGTGCAGAAGAAGGGACCAAAGTAATGCGCATCATCGAAGCAGCTCTAAAAAGCAGCTCCAAATCAAAAGTGATTCAACTTTAATTACCAATAGAAATTATGCAAAAAAGACAATTAGGAAATACCGATTTAGCAGTATATCCCATCACTTTTGGTGGAAATGTTTTTGGCTGGACTTTAAATGAAAGAGAATCTTTTGAAATATTAGATGGTTTTATTGAAGCTGGTTTTAATTTTATTGATACCGCCGATGTCTATTCGACCTGGGTTCCCAGAAATGTAGGAGGCGAATCGGAGAAGATTATTGGGAAATGGATGAAAGAACGCAACAATCGCGAAGCTATTATCTTAACTACTAAGGTAGGTGCTGATATGGGAAATGGCAAAAAAGGATTGGCTAAAAAATATATTTTAAAAGCGGTAGAAGATTCCTTGCGTAGGTTGCAGACCGATTACCTGGATTTATATCAATCGCATTATGATGATCTAACAACACCTATAAGTGAAACTCTGGAAGCCTACAATCAGCTTATCCGAGAAGGGAAAATACGCTTTATTGGCGCTAGTAATATGAGTGCTGCCCGACTCCAAGAATCGCTGGATTTGAGTGCTGAATTAGGATTGCCTCGTTATGAAACTTTTCAGCCTCATTATAATTTATATGAAAGAAAAGTTTTTGAAGCCGAAGACGAAGTACTTTGTCTGGATCAGAATCTGGGGGTTTTAAATTATTATTCCCTAGCGGGTGGTTTCCTTAGTGGAAAATACCGCTCGGCAGCCGATTTGAGTAAAAGCGCTCGAGGAGGTGGTGTAGAGAAATATCTGAACGCGAGAGGATTCAAAATATTGGAGGCTCTAGATCAGCTTTCTAAGCAATACAATACTAGTCCTGCAGCGGTTTCACTAGCTTGGTTGATTCAGCGTCCTTCGGTTACTGCTCCAATAGTAAGTGCTACCAGCTTGAATCAATTGCAAAGTATTATTCAGGCGCCCAAATTAAATTTAGACGATAATGCGATAGGTTTACTAAATGTCGCCAGTGCCTGGTAAAAAATAAGAGTTCCTTTTTGGGGACCAATGAAAATTTCGGATATTTGTGCAGAACCCCATAATTGCGATTTTTAAGCCCCTGAAAATCGGATTCCAAACCATAAATAAGTGATTGATTTAAATTTTATAAAGCGATTTAAGACCGAAACCAAATATAAGAAGACCTACAAGAATGCGAAAGCTTCTTATCTTAACCGAATTCGTTGGGCCGTTTCTTCCTTTTATTGTGCTATGGGACTAACATTCGCCACTTGGGCGAGTCGGATACCCGATATCAAAACTGCTCTGCATCTGAGCGATGGCGATCTCGGTTCCATTTTGTTCGCTTTGCCTTTAGGGCAATTGCTGATTATGCCGTTTACCGGAAAATTAATCACGCGTTTCAGCAGTTACCGCATCTTGATTTTTGCGCTTTTCTTTTATGCCTTTTGTTTGACTAATTTGGGGCTTGCCACCCAATCCTGGCATTTGGCTTTAGGTCTTTTTGCCTTCGGATTGTTTGGAAACCTCTGTAATATATCGGTGAACACGCAGGGTGTTTATACCGAAAATCTTTTCAAAAAAACCATCATGGGTTCCTTTCATGGAGTATGGAGTTTCGCTGGATTCACCGGTGCTTTTGTGGGTCTAGGGATGTTGGCTTTGAACTTATCGCCCTACATCCACTTCCTGATCGTTGCCAGTATAGTGCTGTTGCTGATGGTATTTAATTATCGGTATTTAATTCCGACAAAAGATACCGTAAAACAAGAAAGTAAGAAATTCTTTTCGAAGCCAGATAGTGCGCTACTTTGGCTGGGTGTAATTGGTTTTTGTAGTATGGCCAGTGAAGGAGTGATGTTTGACTGGAGTGGTGTTTATTTTAAAGATGTTGTTAAGGCACCTGGCGCTTTGGTTGTTTTGGGCTATGCTTCTTTTATGATTATGATGGCCAGCGGCCGATTTATAGGCGATAGTCTGATGCGAAAATACCAACGAAAAAGAGTTCTGCAAATTAGTGGAATGATGATTTCTACAGGGCTTTTTATTTCCGTTTTCTTTCCGTATCTCATTCCGTGTACCCTTGCTTTCATGATGGTGGGACTAGGGGTTTCAACGATTGTCCCCACAGTTTATAGCTTGGCAGGGAAAAACCCAACGGTTCCGCCAGGAGAAGCACTAACAATTGTTTCCAGTGTTAGTTTTCTTGGTTTCTTGATGGGGCCACCGGTAATAGGGTATATCGCGGAACTCTTTAGTTTGCGATTTTCTTTTGCCTTTATTGGGATATTCGGATTTGTAATTGCTATTATGGTCAACAAAATCAAAGCTTTCGATTAATATGAAAAGCCTAAAACCCTTAGTTTTTTACAAATTTAAGTTGACTTAAGCCCTTGTCAGTGTATACTTTCAGCATGTAAATTCCATTGGCCAAAGCCGAAATATCCCAGTTTGTTTGGGAGCCGGTTTCCCTTATTTTTTGTCCAAGAACGGAATAGCATTCTGTTTTTTCAAGTCTTAAGCCTCTCGGCAAATTTAGAGTTAGTTGATTATTAGCGGGATTAGGATAGACCGAAAGAGCAACATCAGTTCCGAAATCCGTACTTCCTAAACTAGCGCTGTTGTTTTTAGAAATCAATTCTCTTTTCGGATCAAAAAGCACCGATCTAACCGAAAAAGGAATTGCTAGATCAAATACTTGACCGTTAGTATTGTTATCTAAGACAAAATCTTGTACTTCACCATTGGTCCCTAATAAACGAATAGGAATCGGCATTTCAAAGAAAGAGACTGAGGCGTCTGATTGACTTTGGTTTACGGTAATTCGGACCTGATTCGGGCCCGTATTTTGCGCAGCAATAGTGTAGCTTGGGTAGCCCTGATTGTAAATCCAATCGGCAAAAAATTCAGTGAGATTTGTGCCGGAAGCTACCTCCAAATGCGCTTGCAAATCGGGAGTTTGGGCATAACCATAAGCTAAAGCAGGATCGTTTAAATAGTTTTTTAAACCAGAGAAAAAGGCAGTATCTCCTAATTTAAAACGCAGCATATTCAACACCATGGCCCCTTTATCATAGCTTAATCGGCTACTAAAAATTCGGTTTACATCTGTAGCTTCTGTATCGCTAAGATAAACGGCGCCATTAGAAACCGAAGTGATGTTGTTGATCATCTGGATTTTATTGGAAATAAAAGCCCCTTCTCCATCAAAATGTTCTATAACCATGGCCGCTAAATAGGTAGCAAAACCTTCATTAAGCCAGATGTCATTCCAGGACCCGCAGGTCACTTTATCACCAAACCATTGGTGTGCCATTTCATGGGCAATCAAGTCTCTTGAAAAACTAACCATAAAAGAAACGGTAGTATGTTCCATACCACCACCCCAGCCAAATTGAGCATGACCGTATTTTTCAGTTCTATAAGGATAGGGCGTGAAAATTGATTCGTAGAAATCTAAGAGCAGGGGCGTTTGATCCAGATTGGTTTTATTGGCATCTAGACTTTCGGGATAGAGGTAGTTGATAATGGGGTATTGGTTGGGAGCCGTTCCTGCTTGTTGGTTGTAGACGGAATAATTGGTTACCGCTATGGCGATGAGGTAGGCGGGGATGGGATAATTGTGTCTGAAATGAGTGGTTTTCGTGTTGCCGTTTACAGTAGGAGGAGCAGGTTCGACCCCATTAGAGACACTTACATATTGTGCAGGCGTGGTGATATACACATCGATGCTGTTTGCTTTATCGTTCAAATCTTGTTTGCAGGGCCACCATTCCATAGCGCCAAAAGGCTCTGAAAGCGTCCATAAAACGGGAGTTCCAGCATGTTGATCGGTTACAAAAGCTCCAAAACCACTGCTAGGAGGAATTCCAGAATAAGTGATGCTCAAGGAATCCAGGACATTGGTATTTTGAGTTTGTGGCAAATTTATCAGTAGTTCATTATTGGTTGTTCTGGAATAAACCAAATCGATTCCTCTTTGCTTTACAGCACTCACCTGCAAATCATTTGACAAATCGAAACTAATAGTGTTCATATCTTGCTTTGCCCGGTATTTTGTAGTGACTTCCCCATTTATAAAATGTACGGCCGGATCAACCGTCAGCCTAAGGCGGTGGTATTGAATGTCATAATTGGCGGTATTTGGATTGGGGGTAAAAGCCATTTTAGAAGCAGCCGATTTCTTCTCGGTATTGAAGTGTTCTATCCGTTTTTTGTCGTAAGATTGTGCCTGACTAGAGAGGACGGAAAATAGTAAAAGTAGTAGGCTGTATTTATTCATGAGCGAAAGTTATTGTTACAAATCTAGTAAATATCTCATTAAGTGTAACTTAAATTATTCAGCACTAATTCAAATTAGCGGTCACCTAAAACAAGTTTTTTTGATTGCCTCTTTATATCTAAAACATTTGATTAAATTTGCGCTCAGAATCCCGAAAGTAATTCAGGAATACAAAAAATTACGATATGTTACAGATAGCCTTTATTAGAGAAAACCAGGAAAAAGTAATCAAAGCCTTGGCCAAAAGAAATATGGACGCCCGACTTGTGGTAGAAGAGGTCGTTGAGTTGGACGAAAAACGCCGTGCGACCCAAGTTGAACTGGATACTATTTTATCAGAAGCTAATAAATTATCGAAGGACATTGGTGAATTGATGAAAAATGGGGAGAAATCAAAAGCCGCTATTTTGAAGGAAAAAACGGTTCTGTTAAAAGATAAAAGTAAAAATTTAGGAGAAAAAGCGGAACTTTTAGCGCAGGAATTGACGCAGAAATTATACAGCTTACCCAATCTTCCTTCCGATCTTGTTCCAGAAGGGAAAACACCCGAAGACAATCTTACGGTTTTTGAAGAGGGAGAAATTCCGGTTCTGCACGAGGGCGCTCAACCCCATTGGGAATTGGTTAAAAAATATGACATTATTGATTTTGAATTGGGAGTAAAAATAGCGGGTGCTGGTTTTCCAGTATATAAAGGAAAAGGAGCCCGATTACAACGTGCCTTAATTTCTTATTTCTTAGATAAAAATACCGCTGCAGGTTATAAAGAATATCAAGTTCCGCACATGGTTAATGAAGCCTCTGCCTATGGAACGGGACAATTGCCCGACAAAGAAGGACAGATGTACTATGATGCGACCGATAATTTGTATTTGATACCGACTGCTGAAGTTCCAGTAACGAATTTATTTCGGGATCTGATTTTGAACGAAAATGAATTGCCTGTTTTGGCTACAGCCTACACCCCATGTTTCCGTCGTGAAGCGGGTTCTTATGGTGCACATGTTCGCGGTTTAAACCGTTTGCACCAATTTGACAAAGTCGAAATCGTGCGCGTCGAGCATCCTGATAAATCCTATGAAGCATTAGAAGGCATGGTAGAACATGTGAAAAATATCTTGCAGGAATTGAAATTACCTTATCGAATTCTGCGTTTGTGTGGAGGCGATATGGGATTTACGTCGGCTTTGACTTATGATTTTGAGGTATTCTCAACGGCTCAAGACCGTTGGTTGGAGATATCATCGGTTTCTAATTTTGAAACTTTCCAGGCGAATCGTTTGAAATTGCGTTTTAAAGACAAGGAAGGACGAAATCAACTGGCACACACTTTGAACGGAAGTTCCTTGGCTTTGCCGAGAGTATTGGCCGGTATTTTAGAAAATTATCAAACGGCAGAGGGCATTCTGATTCCCGAAGTTTTGCGCCCGTATTGCGGGTTTGACATCATCGATTAGTACTTTCTTAAGATTTTCAGACGGAACCTTAAAGTGCTATCTTTGTATAAATGCTAGAGCATCATGAAAACGATTTGGCTTTATCTCTTCCTATTAATCTCCCCAGTTGTTTTGGCACAGAACGAACAATTGGCGGGGCATTATTTTGATCAGGGGGATTTTGAAAAAGCTAGAATCAGCTATCTGGAGTTGACTAAGGAGCAGCCTAACAATTGGAGTTATTTTCAGAAATTAATCGATTGTTACCAACAATTACTACAGTTTGATCTTTCAGAAAAATTAATTCAGGAGCGCTGGAATAAATCCAAACAACCTACGCTATTAGTAGAATTAGGCTATAATTTTCAGCTTAAAAAGGAGCTGATTAAAGCCGATAGTTATTACAATCAAGCGATTGATGCTATTCGAAATAATCCGAATGATGCCTATGGAATTGCGGCTGTATTTGAAAAAAAAGTATTGACGGAATATGCTTTGAAAGCCTATGAAACCGCTGTTGCAGTAAATAAGGACATGAATTTTAATTATCAGATGGCCTTGCTTTATGGTCAGTTGGGGAAAACAGATCTGATGATTGAGAAATTCCTGGATGAGGCTTTCGCTAATCCACAAAACTCGATCGTAATTCAGAATCAATTGTCCCGTTTTATGTCGGAAGAAGGGGATGCCAATTTTAATGTATCTTTGCGAAAAGCACTTTTAATTCGAGCTCAGAAAAACCAGGATCTTTTTTGGAATCACTATTTGAGTTGGTTTTATGTCCAGCAAAAAGAATATGGGAAAGCTTTTATTCAGGAGAAGGCCATTTACAAACGCGAGCCGGAAAGTCTTTCTAATATCCTCAATTTAGCGCAGCTGACCATTGAAGATAAAGAACAGGAAACGGCGACTTCCATTTTGAACTTTGTTTTAGAAAACAGCAAGGATTTAAATTTACAGATTCAAGCGAATACCTTTTTGATCCAAATGCGAATAGACCGTGCTACTGAAAAAGAGTTTCCCTTACTTGCCACTGATTTAGATTTGTTGCTTAAAAATTTTGGATTAAGTCCGTATTCCTTGTCTTTGCAGCTGTTGCAGGACCATTTTGAGGCATTCTATTTAGGAAAACCAGCACAAGCGAAAGTGCTTTTGAAAACCGCTTTAGAATTGCCTTTGGATCAATATCAAGTGGCTGCGGTAAAAATGGAGTTGGCCGATGTTTTTCTGTTTGAAGCGCAATTTAATCAGGCTCTGATTTATTATACACAGATAGAAACCGACTTAGCAAATGATGTTGTGGGTCATGAAGCCAGTTTGAAAGCCGCTAAAACCAGTTATTTCAAGACCGATTTCGCATGGGCATTAAAACAATTCAAAGAATTGAAATCGGCCAGCAGCCAGTTAATTGCCAATGATGCCTTGGAATATTTTTTATTGATCAACGACAATACTGTTGCCGACTCCAGTCAGACGGCTCTAAAAAGATTGGCTCAAGCCGATTATTTGCGGTATCAAAATAAAAACAAGGAAGCGCTACTCGACTATCAATCAATTTTAAACAGCTTTAAAGGACAGGAAATTGAGGCCGTGACCTTGTTGCGAATGGGAAAACTCCAAGAGAAATTAGGGGATTATCCCGCGGCCTTAAGCCAGTATCAAGCGATAATCGATCATCATTCGGATGGGATATACATTGATGAAGCCTTGTATTATTCGGCCGAAATCTATACGAAATCGCTTCTGGATGTTGACAAAGCCAAAAATTTCTATGAACAGCTTATTTTCAAGCACGAAGACAGCATCTATTTTACAGAGGCAAGAAAAAAATACCGACTTTTGCGGGGTGATAGCAATTTGTAAGGGAGATAATTAAAAAAAGAAAAAGATGATACTCTATAATGTAACGACGAATATTCACGAAAGTGCTCATAAGCAATGGTTTGACTGGATGCAGGAAGTTCATATTCCAAAGGTATTGGCTACGGGGAAATTTAGTTCGGCTCGAATGGTTCGGGTTTTAGTGGAAGAAGAACTGGGCGGACTGACGTATGCGGTGCAATATACCACAGACAGTAAGGAAACTTTAGAAAAATATTATTTGGAAGATGCGCCTGGATTGCGGGAGGAAGCCTTGCAGCTTTTTGCCGATAAAGCACTTTCCTTCCGAACGGAGTTAGAGTTGGTCGCTGAATTTTAATCGGAACACAATAAACCAAAAACACAGCGAGTCGAATATCGATCTCGCACCGAAACTATGGAAAAAGTAAAAGCAAAAAAACATCTGGGACAGCATTTTCTAAAAGATGAAGGAATTGCAGCCGCTATAGCTGATACTTTAAATTTGGAGGGGTACAAGGATATCTTAGAAATAGGTCCTGGCATGGGTGTTTTGACGAAATATTTATTAGAGAAACCGATCAGCACTTATGTAATTGAAATTGATACCGAATCGGTGACCTATCTGGAGGAGAATTATCCCAAATTAGAAGGTAAAATCATCGCTAAGGATTTTTTAAAATACAATATAAACGAGATTTTTGAAGGCAAGCAATTTGCAATTATCGGTAACTTCCCTTATAATATTTCGACCCAAATTGTGTTCCGAGCCTTGGAATACCGTCATCAGATTCCCGAATTTGCTGGAATGTTTCAAAAAGAAGTCGCCGAGCGAATTTGCGAAAAAAAGGGAACTAAAGCCTATGGGATTCTCTCTGTTTTAGTGCAGGCTTTCTTTGATGCCGAATATTTATTTACGGTAAACGAAGACGTTTTTATTCCGCCACCACGAGTGAAATCGGGGGTATTGCGTTTGCGCAGGAAAGAAAATTTCACTTTGCCTTGTAGTGAAAAATTGTTTTTCACCGTAGTGAAAACGGCTTTTCAGCAAAGAAGAAAAACATTACGTAACAGTTTAAAAACATTAAATTTATCGGATAATTTAAGAGAAGACATTATCTTTGACCTCCGACCAGAACAATTAAATGTAGCACAATTTATTGAACTTACCCAAAAAATAGAAGCCGATGGAGTTTAAAATTAGTAAAGATCTTATTCGAGAAATAGAATTACTCATTCAAGCAAAAGACAACCAACAATTAGAAGTCTTATTGAATGATATGCACCATGCTGATTTTGCTGAAATTCTGGATGAGATTGATATTGATGAGGCCACTTATATATTTAAAGTTTTAAACAGCGAAAAAACAGCTGAAATCCTTCTTGAACTAGACGATGATTTACGGGAGAATATTTTAAACCGACTCTCCTCTAAAGAAATTGCGGAAGAGCTTGATGAATTAGAAACAAATGATGCTGCCGATATTATAGGGGAGCTTTCTAAGGCAAGAAAAGTTGAGGTTATCTCGGAACTACAAGATATTGAACACGCCAAAAGTATCGTTGATTTGTTGCGTTATGACGAGGATACTGCGGGAGGTATCATGCATAAGGAGTTGGTAAAGGTCAATGAAAATTGGAATGTACTGACTTGTGTAAAAGAAATGCGAATTCAGGCAGAGCACATTTCCAAAGTCCATTCTATTTATGTAGTTGATGATGGGAATAAACTATTAGGCCGTTTGTCTTTAAAAGATTTGCTGACGGCACCTACTACCAAAACCCAAATTAGCGAATTTTATATCCGAAAATTGCTTTTTGTGGATGTAGAAATGCCGGATGTTGAAGTTGCGAGAATCATGGATAAATATGACCTTGAGGCTATTCCTGTAGTAGATGAGCTCGGCCGTTTAGTGGGTCGGATAACTATTGATGATGTCATTGATGTCATAAAAGAAGAGATCGAAAAAAGAGATACCGAAGACATTCAGAAATTTGGAGGTTTAGAGGCACTTGATTTGCCCTATGTGCAAACACGACTTTTTGAAATGGTAAAAAAACGGGCCACTTGGCTAGTTGTTTTATTTCTAGGGGAAATGTTTACCGCTTCGGCAATGGGATTTTTTGAAGGGGAGATAAGTAAGGCTACCGTTCTGATGCTCTTTATTCCCTTAATTATATCCAGTGGTGGAAATTCGGGTTCTCAAGCAGCTACCCTGATTATACGTGCCATGGCATTAAAAGAATTGGACTTAAAGGACTGGTGGTATGTGATGAAAAAAGAAATTGCTTCTGGTTTTTTGCTAGGATCAATTTTAGGAATAGTGGGTTTTATAAGAATATTAATATGGCAACATTTAGGATTTCATGATTATGGGGTGTACTGGTTTTTTGTCGCAATGACCGTTTCCATCTCCTTAGTTTTTATCGTTTTATGGGGAACACTTTCGGGTTCGATGATTCCATTTTTACTTAAAAAATTAAAGCTGGATCCCGCTACCTCTTCGGCTCCTTTTGTAGCTACACTAGTCGATGTTACGGGATTGATAATCTATTTTTCTATAGCCATGTTTTTCTTAAGTGGAAAATTATTATAAAAAAACCAACCCTAATTTCGAAACTATTAACTAAAACCAAAAGTAAACAAAGATGAATATACATATAATAGGAGGAGGGAATTTAGGGGTATCCATAGCATTAGGACTATCAAAATTCTCAGAAAATAATCAGCTTACCGTTACAAGAAGAAACACAAGTAGTATTCTGTATTTAGAAAAATTAGGAGTTAGGGTTTCTACAGATAACACCTGTGATATTCAGCAGGCCGACATTATTATTCTTACCATAAAGCCGTATCAGGTGAGTACGGTATTAACAGAAATTTTACCTGCGATTTCCAATAAAACAATTGCTTCGGCAGTAAGTGGATTGTCTATTGACGCTCTTCAAAAGCAGATTGGTACATCGCATCAGGCAGTGCGAATCATGCCTAATATCGCGGCTCAATTTGGAGCATCTGCTACTTGTATTGCCTTTGCAGAAAAAGACAAAGAAAAGGCCGACAAAGTAGTACGTCTTTTTGAAAACTTAGGAACGGCTCCTATTATTGATGAAAAATTAATGGATGCAGCCACTGTTTTGGCGGCTAGCGGAACCGCTTTTGCTTTGCGTTACATCCGTGCTTCTATGCAAGCGGGTATCGAAATAGGATTTGACTGGCAGACCGCATTAGCCATTTCGGCGCAAACCGTAAAAGGGGCCGCGGAGATGTTATTAGAAGAAAAAGTGCATCCAGAGCAATTGATTGACCGAGTTACCACGCCACAAGGATGTACTATTGCCGGATTAAACGATATGGAAATGCATGGGTTTAGTTCCTCCTTAATTAGAGGAATTAAAACTTCACTAAAACAAATTAAAGGATAGTAAAAAGATTTTTTTGGCAAAAAGGGTATTGGTCTTTCAGGCTGTGGAATTTTTACTTTCCCAAAAAAGTCGGTTTATTCTGATCTCTTCTCTAAATAAAGTATCTTTATTTTTTTAATTATTATTTGAATTTACTTCCATTGAAAAACACCATTAAAATACTTCATTTAGACAGCAATAATCCTTTATTATGGAATCAATTGCAGGAATCTGGTTTCGATAATCAGGAAGATTTTACTTCCAGCAAGGCTGAAATTGAAGCCAAAATACACGAATATCAAGGTATCGTAATCCGCAGCCGATTTAAAATAGATCGTGCTTTTCTCGATAAAGCAAGCAATTTGCAATTTATAGCGCGAGTAGGCGCTGGATTGGAAAGCATAGATTGTGAATATGCCAAAACGAAAAACATTCAACTGATAGCCGCCCCCGAAGGAAACTCAAACGCCGTAGGAGAGCATACCTTAGGGATGTTGTTGTCGCTTTTCAATAATTTGAATCAGGCTAATGCCGAAATTAAATCGGGTCATTGGAACAGAGAAAGCAATCGCGGACATGAAGTGGACGGTAAAACTATTGGAATTATTGGGTATGGAAATATGGGAAAATCATTTGCCCGCAAACTCCGTGGTTTTGAGGTGGAAGTTTTGTGTTATGATATTTTGGATGGCGTAGGTGATGCCAATGCCCGGCAGGTTTCCTTAGCAGAATTTCAGTCAAAAGTTGCTATTTTGAGTCTTCATATTCCCTGGACTCCGGAAACAGACAAAATGGTGAATACCGAATTCATCAATGGTTTTGCCAATAAAATCTGGTTGCTTAATACATCTCGTGGTAATAATGTAGTTACTTCTGATTTGGTTTCGGCCTTAAAATCCGGAAAAGTACTAGGTGCTGGTTTGGATGTTCTGGAATATGAAAAAGGTTCTTTTGAAACGCTGTTTCAAGATCAGAAAACACCTGAAGCCTTTACGTATTTGCTGGAATCCAATCAGGTTCTTCTTACACCTCACGTTGCCGGTTGGACATTTGAAAGTCACGAAAGACTGGCTCAGGTAATTGTTAATAAGATTAAGGCTAAATATAGTTCCGAGAAATAATCACTCCGCTTTGTTTTTTTTCTTAATTTAGATAACCGAAACTATTTTATTTTAATACTAAAATTATGGAAAATTCAAAGCAGGAAGCCTGGAATACAGATGTTGAACCGCGGTTTAAGCCAGAAAACAAAAAAGTTGTAGCGGGAGTTTTAGCCATTCTTTTAGGTTATTTGGGTGTTCACAAATTTATATTAGGGTATACAACTGAAGGAATTATCCAAATTGTATTGAGCCTGGTGACTTGCGGGATTGCAGGTAGTTTGATTGGTATAATTGAGGGGATTATCTATCTGACCAAGACGGATGAAGAATTCTATGAAACCTATCAGGCGAATAAAAGAGGCTGGTTTTAAGATAAAAAAAGCGGTTCCTAATGAAGAACCGCTTTGTGTTTATAGGAAAAGGATTTGCGTTTTTTTAAACCTCAATCTCTCCTTTTTCGGTTAGTTTACGTTCCAGTTCTGCTTGGAATTCTTCCATTACGGGTTTCATCGTACTTTCGGGAATATCTTCTATTCTGATGTACATAAGACCATCTACAGCATTGTTGAACAAGGGGTCTACATTGAAAGCCACTACTCTTGCATTTTGTTTGATGTATTTTTTAATCAATACCGGTAATCTTAAAACGCCAGGTTCTAATTCGTCAATTATCTTATCAAATTTGTTTAAATCGGATTTAGTTTCATCAAAAATAAAATCTTTGTCGGCATCTTTGAGTTTGACTTTAAATTCTTTTTTAGGGTGAATGTATTGTGCGATGTAAGGATCATAATAATTGGATTTCATAAATTCGATCATCAGCGATTTAGAAAAATCAGAAAATTGATTGCTAATACTCACGCCGCCAAGTAGGAATTTATGATCGGGGAATCGAAGCGTGGTATGAATGATTCCCTTCCAGAGTAGAAAGAGCGGCATTGGTTTTTGTTGGTATTCTTTGATAATAAAAGCCCGACCCATTTCGATAGATTTGTGCATCATATCATGAAGTTCCGGTTCAAATCGGAAGAGATCATTCAAATAAAAACCGTCCATTCCATATTTAGGAAATATTTCAGAACCCAATCCCATACGATAGGCTCCAGCTACTTTTTTAGCCGTTTCATCCCATAAAAAAAGGTGATGATAATATTGATCAAATTTGTCTAAATCCAGGGATTCATTAGTTCCTTCGCCCACTTCACGGAAGGTAATTTCCCTTAGACGTCCTATTTCGTGTAATATATTTGGAATTTTAGCCGCCTCGGTAAAGAAAATCTCATAGTTTTTGCTTTGCAGCAAACGACAATCCGCTTTTCTCAAAAGATCAATTTCTTCAATAATTTTATTTTGATCGGCCTGATTGGCAATTTTTTTAGGACTTTTTGGAAGTTTTAAATTAGCAACGGTTAGTAATTTATTTTCTTTTTCGTATGGATTGGCGAGCATATAGGTTTTCTTTCTCAAGAATTCCGAATAGGCTTCGATGGTTTTATATTCGTTTTGTTCGTTTACTGAAATGGGTTTTCCGATACGTACTTTGATCACGCGGTGTTTTTGGCTGAAGACCTCTGAGGGTAGTTTGGCGGTGCGCAGTGTGCTACTTAAACTAGAAAGGAAATAAAATAAACGGCTGTTTTTAGCATGAAAATAAATAGGAACTACCGGAACCTGTGCTTTTCGGATCACTTTCATAGCGCCTTCTTCCCAAGGTTTATCGACCATTAATTCGCCATCCTGATAAGAAGAAACTTCTCCTGCGGGAAACATACCTAATGGTTTTCCATCACTTAAATGGCGTAGCGTTTCTTTAATTCCGATTACGCTGGATTTTGCTCCCTGATGATTTTCGAAGGGATTTACCGGCATGATGTATTTTTTTAAAGGCTCAATACGGTGCAAAAGGAAATTGGCTATAATTTTAAAATTAGGCTCCCTTTCCAACATTAATTTTAATAATAGGACACCATCTATTCCTCCTAGAGGATGATTGGAAATGGTAATATAAGCACCTTCTTTAGGCAGGCGTTTTAAATCTTCTTTAGGAATTTCAAATTTTATTTGGAGATCGTCAACAATCGCATTTAAGAATTCTATATCTTTTAAATGTTTGTTGCTGTCATAGAATTTATTAAGCTTGGAAATTTGTAGCACTTTCATTAACAACCAGCCAGAAAAAGTTCCGAAAACTCCATATTTGTCTGTGTTAATTACTTTGGCTACTTCTTTGGCGGTAACTAAACCCATATCTTTTTGTTTGTTGAACTAAAAACAAAGATAAAAAAAAACTCGATTATTTGACCAAAGGCCCGTTGGAATTTCTTTGTTTTTTAGCGGCTATACTTTCAAATTTTCGTACTTTTGAAATTAAATCTAATACTAAATGCAAATAATTTCTTACAATGTAAACGGAATTCGGTCTGCTATTTCAAAAGGATTCCTCGAATGGTTGCAACAAGCGAATCCGGATGTAATTTGTCTTCAAGAGATTAAGGCCAATCCGGAACAGGTGCCTACACTTGATATTGAACTTGCAGGTTACCCTTATCATTATTGGTATCCCGCTACTAAAAAGGGATATAGTGGTGTAGCTATATTATCAAAAACGGAACCTAAAAACATAGTTTTTGGTACAGGCATTCCGCATATGGACTTTGAGGGAAGAAATATTCGGGTTGATTTTGAAGACTTTTCAGTGATGAGTTTGTATCTGCCTTCAGGGACTAATAATGAACGTTTGGATCATAAGTTTATGTATATGGATGATTTTCAAAAGTATATATCTGAATTAAAAAAGGAGATTCCCAATTTAGTTATTTGTGGGGATTACAACATTTGCCATGAGGCAATCGACATTCACGATCCCATTCGCAACAAAAAAGTTTCTGGATTTTTACCTGAGGAAAGAGCTTGGTTGGATCGATTTTTGAATAATGGATTTATAGACAGTTTTCGGTTTTTTAATAAAGAACCGGATCAATATACCTGGTGGAGCATGCGTGCGCCATCTGCTCGATTGAATAATAAAGGTTGGCGTATTGATTATTGTTTGGTAAGTGAACCATTGAAAAGCCGCATTAAGAGGGCGTTGATTTTATCGGAGGCCAAACATTCCGATCATTGTCCAACCTTAGTAGAAATTGAATAAATTGGATTGATTAAAACCCCCTAATTATAAAACCTTAAAGAATGATTAAAAAAATTTCCATCGGACTATTGATGTTAGTATTAACAACATCCTGTGTTTCTAAAAAAGTGTATACTGATTTAGAAAATAAATTTACTGATTTAAAAAAAGAAAACAGAAGTTTAGAAGATGAAATCGCAGCGGCAAAGAAGGCAAAAGCCGAATTGGATTTGGCACATGCTTCCATGCAAACACAACTGGATAAAACCACTTCAGAGCGGGATAAACTATCGGCCGATTATGCTGCAGCTGATAAAAGTTTGAAAACGCTGCAAGCCTCTTATGATGCATTAGAAAAAAACAGCGATGCGGCTTTAAAGACCAATTTGAACAAAAACCGCGAATTATTGGCGCAATTGGAAATCAAAGAAAAGGCATTAGCAACAGAACAAGATCGCTTAGACAAATTAAATACCGATTTGCAAGAAAGTTCTAAACGCTTGTCTGAATTAGAAGAGCGAATCGCTTCGCAAGATGCGAGTATGCGCAAACTTAAAGAAACGCTTTCTAAAGCTTTGAATAGTTTTGAAGGAAAAGGGTTGACGGTACAACAGAAAAACGGAAAAGTTTATGTTTCTATGGAGAACAAATTACTCTTTGGTTCCGGAAGTTGGGCTGTAGGCACTGAAGGTCGAAGAGCGATTGTAGAAATAGGAAAGGTATTGGGTGAAAATCCAGATATCACCATCTTGATTGAAGGTCATACTGATAATGATGCTTATAAAGCATCAGGACCAATTGCTGATAATTGGGATTTATCAACTAAAAGAGCGACCGCTATTGTAGCTATTTTGGGAGAAAACAAATTGGTTAAAAAAGGAAACTTAACGGCTGCCGGTCGAGGAGAATTTGCACCTTTGATGAGTAATGATTCAGCAGAAGGAAAAGCGAAGAACCGAAGAATTGAAATTATACTGACACCAAAATTAGATGAAATCTCTAAAATGTTGAATGATTTATAGTTCATTTCTGTTTTAGAATTAAATGATAAGGTCCCGAGTTTTTTACTCCGGACCTTTTTTTTTAAACGCTTGTAAAATTTCTGTTAAATCCAATAAAAAATAGGGCAGTAAATTTATCTTTGCGGCACTAAATTAAGCTTTAACTACTACCTATGAAATATACTATTTTACCAAATACCGATATAAAAGTCAGCAAAATTTGTCTCGGAACAATGACCTTTGGAGAACAGAACACGGAACTTGACGGACATGCACAACTTGATTATGCACTGGATCAAGGTGTTAATTTTGTAGATACCGCAGAGATGTACTCGGTTCCGGGTCGGGAAGCCACTTATGGAAGTACCGAACGAATTATAGGGAGCTGGTTGAAAAAAACAGGAAGAAGATCGGATATTATTCTAGCGTCTAAAATTGCCGGACCTAATCCCAATTATGGCTACATGCGGGAGACCTTAGATTTTTCTTCAAAGAGTATACAGTTTGCGGTAAATCAAAGTTTGAGCCGTTTGCAAACCGATTATTTGGATTTGTATCAATTGCACTGGCCAGAGCGCAAAACCAATTGTTTTGGGCAACGTGGGTTTAAAGTTCAGGATGATGATGCTTGGGAAGATAATATTCAATCCGTTTTAGAAACAATGGCTGCTTTGATAAAAGAGGGTAAAATAAATCATTTTGGACTTTCAAATGAAACGCCCTGGGGGATTATGCGTTTTCTGGAAGAGAGTAAGAATCATAATTTACCGAGGATTATAACCGTTCAAAACCCCTATTCGCTATTAAACCGAAGCTTTGAAGTAGGAAATGCCGAAGTAGTTTTGAGGGGAAATGTAGGTCTTTTAGCTTATTCTCCACTCGGTTTTGGAGTGTTGTCAGGTAAATATTTGACTGGCGCTAAAAATGAAGGGAGTCGTATTAATACGTTTCCACAGATGGCCAGATACAATAGCGCTCCTAGTCGCGAAGCCAGTCAATTGTATCAGGAAGTTGCCAGTAAGCACGGGCTAAGTTTAACCGAGATGGCTTTGGCCTTTGTACACCGTCAACCCTTTTTGACCAGTACGATTATTGGAGCCCGAACAATGGAGCAATTAGTCGAAAATATTAAGACTATAGATGTTGAATTATCGGAGGATCTATTAAAGGATATCGAAGCAGTTCATGCCATTATACCTGATCCGGCACCTTAAATTTGATTGTTAAAAATCAAATTCTTCATCTATCGGAATTGAATCCAGCACGATGGGACTTGCCTCTTTAATTTTAATAAAAGAACGGGCATTCCCTGATATTAGTATTGGCCATTGATAGGTGGTGTCCTCTGCTTTTATCAGACCGCGACGCATCATTAAACTTTTAAGTTGGCGGTCCCTATTGATAGCAAAAGATTTTAGATTGCCTTCAGTGTTAAACTGATACATAAATTTTCGTGGACTCGGTATGATGTTGGCCAAAAACAAACATTCATTTAGGGTTAATTCAGATGGCCTTTTTTGGAAATAAAAAGAAGAAGCTTCACCAATTCCATATACGTTTGGTCCCCATTCTATGATATTAAAATAGACTTCGAGCATGCGTTCCTTGCTTACAATACGGTTGTTCTCTAAAATATAAACTAATAATATTTCTTCTAATTTTCGAGAGATTGTTTTTTCACGTGTCAGGAAAACATTTTTTATCAATTGCATGCTGATGGTGCTGGCCCCACGTGAGAACTTTTTGGTTCGGATGTTCTTTACTATAGACTGCTTAAATGCTTCATTAATAAAACCGTGATGGGAGAAAAAAGAAGGGTCCTCTGTAGTTAACACTGATTTTCTTAAATAAGGAGAAATCTGTTCTAATGGGGTATAATTTGGATTGGATTGGCCAACGAAAATTGCACGTTGTGGGACGTCGTTTATAATTGCCCGATAGCTAAATTCGCCATTTATTTTATTTAGATTGGCTTCACCATATTTGATAATTCGAAGGTTATTTTTATTGAGGTTACTTTCAAAAACCAGGGCATTGGGTTTGTTTTTATTGTAGACAAAATTAAGTTTGTAGTCAAAAGTTCCCTGAGCTTGCATTCCTACAAAGTGGGTAAACAAACCTTTTGGCAGTGAACTGATAAAGTCCTGAGCGGGTAGTTTTGGAATTGCAATTTTGAGTCTGTATATTTTATCGGCTTCATTAGAATAGGAAAAATAAGGATGGAATTTTATTTTATTCAACAGCATAGTAGAACTGCTGTCGACGGCAATAAAATTTTCTCCAAAGAGCAAATTAAAGTCAAAACGGGCTTTTTTTATCATCACGTCTTTCTGGGCAATTTTAGGATGGTTTACCGTGAAATTGGAAATAGAAGTAAAGCCGTCAATATGCAATTCGCCCCCTGATTTGTCGATTTTGGATACATTCAAGCGGATTGAATCGAAACTCGCTTTTAGGTTGTAGCGTTGATCAAAATAGGGGACCCTGATTTTACCGGTATCACTATTAAAAAACCGAATGTCGGCCTGTTTGTTTCTGGGGTCAGCAAAACCTTTTATTTTCCAACTTTGATTGAAAGTGCTGGTTTGAACCTGAATAGCCGTTTCTAACTGCTTGTCAATTAGCTCCAGTTTTCGCAGTTTAATGGTTGCAATTCGGCCCATATCGTTCATGCGAAGCGATAGATTTTGCAGCTGCATGTCTGTTGGGACCAAATTTAGAGCCTTGTTCAGAATTTGATAGGCCCTATCGGCATAGTTGGTTTTAGTATCTGAACTAAGACTGTCTTTTTTCTTGGGTAGAAAGGCATCAAAATTTTTGCCTTTTGCATTTTTTACGAGTTGAACAAAGCCGTTTTTGGCCTCTAGGCTTTCCAGTTGTACATTACCGGTGAATAAGCGCCAAATATTGATACTTGTTTTTATACTTTCGATTCGGAATAAAGTATCTGCATTTTTAGGAACTAGAAAGATATCCTGCATGCGAACGGTGTTAAAACCTTCGAAGCTGGCTTTTTTTATATAAAATTGGCTGTCGTAATCCTGGGCCATTTTATTCTGTATTTTAACGAGTCCGGTTTGAAGTAAGTTGTCTCGAAAAACAAAAATAATACTTATTAAAACGAGAAGGAGCAGGCATAGTATTTTGGCAGACAGGATTATTTTTTCTTTTTTAGTTCTCATATTTTAGTTCTTGATTGGTATTAACCAAATAATTCGGTCGCAACATCTTCAATTTTAGATACCAATCGTATTTTTATAAAGGTATTTTTTAAAGTGATTTTATTATATTTTGAAACAAAGATGCTTGTAAAGCCCAGTTTTTCAGCTTCCTGAATGCGTTGATCGACTCGGTTTACCGGTCGAATTTCGCCGGATAATCCAACTTCTCCCGCAAAGCAAAAACCTTCGCCGATAGGTATATCCTCATTAGAGGATAAAATAGCAGCTACTACGGCTAAGTCAATAGCGGGATCATCTACAGAGATTCCTCCGGTTACGTTTAGAAACACATCCTTGGTACCCAATCTAAAACCAGCACGTTTTTCTAAAACGGCTAAAATCATATTCAGTCTTTTGGCATTATAACCGGTAGTGCTTCGTTGTGGAGTTCCATAAACGGCGGTACTTACAAGGGCCTGAATTTCGATCATTAACGGTCGCATACCCTCTAAGGTTGAAGCAATAGCCGTTCCAGAAAGCGTCACATCCTTGTGCGAAATTAATATTTCAGAAGGGTTGGAAACCTCTCTTAGACCCGTTCCTAGCATTTCGTAAATCCCCAATTCGGCAGTAGAGCCAAAACGATTTTTTAGGGATCGCAAAATGCGGTAGACATGATTTCGGTCGCCTTCAAATTGAAGTACGGTATCTACCATGTGTTCCAATATTTTTGGCCCAGCAATAGCTCCATCTTTAGTAATGTGCCCAATAAGAATTACTGGGATATTGGTTTCTTTGGCAAACTTTATAAGTTCGGCCGTGGTCTCTCTAATTTGTGAAATACTACCTGGAGAAGCTTCAATGTATTCGGTATGGAGGGTTTGTATGGAATCTATAATGACGATTTCAGGTTCTAAAACTTCAATTTGTTTGAATATATTTTGTGTTTTAGTTTCGGTAAGAATGTAACAGTTGTCGCCATTGGGTGTGATTCTTTCGGCCCGCATTTTGATTTGTTTCTGGCTTTCTTCGCCTGAAACATATAAAGTTTTGTAGGGTAATTTGAGTGAAATTTGCAGCAGCAAGGTACTTTTTCCGATGCCGGGTTCGCCGCCTAAAAGGATTAGCGAGCCAGGAACGATGCCGCCGCCCAAGACACGGTTTAATTCTCCGTCACAGGTATCCATTCGGATTTCTAAAGTGGAATCAATTTCATTAATTCGCAGTGGTTTACGGGCTTTGGTTGTTTCTGTACTGGCGGATTTCCAAACCGATTTTTCTTCTTTTTGAATGATCTCTTCGGCTATGGTATTCCATTCTTTACACGAATTACACTGGCCTTGCCATTTGGCATATTGAGCCCCGCAATTCTGACAAAAAAAAGAAGTTTTAACTTTAGCCATGCTGGTATTTGGGTTTCTAATGTTGAAGGAATTATTCCTCACAAAACAGTTTTCGAATATATGAAATTATTTCCTTCTATTGTAAATGGGTAAAAACAAAAAGGACAATACGCCGGTAATTACTACCAAAAACATTTGGGAGCTCCATACAATCCATCCGAAAGCATTTCCTACCGTTTCGGAAATAGAATAGAATAGTAGAATTTTAGAAATCAAAAAAGGATAGGAGCCAAAACCGCTATTGGTAAAAGCGATAGCGATACTGCCTACTACAAAAGCCGTTACTACAGCGCCAAATGAAATTGCACTCGTTTGAGGAATTACAAAAAGGGTAATATAAAACATGAGGATGTAAGAAAACCAGATGAAGGCGGTGTGAAATAAATAGGCCACTTTCTTTTTCATATGAAAAATACTCATTACCCCTTCTTTTAAACCAGATATCTTCTGTTTCAATGAAAGTACAATCTTAGCTTTAGAATAGAAGTAAATCAGTAAAAGAATAATACCAATGAGAACAGCAGCACTAGAGAAAACAACTAATTTTTTTAAAGGAATTTTATCTAGGATAAATGTTTTTACGATGTCAAATTGCAGAAAAACAGCAAGTACCATAAACAGTAGTAGCACCACCATATCGATAATTCTTTCGGCAACAATAGTTCCGAAACCCTTATCAAAAGGAATTTTATCATATTTTTTTAAAATCAAAGCCCTTGATATTTCTCCTGATTTCGGGACTGTTAAATTGAGTAAGTAGCCAATATTAACCGCCATGAAATTATTTAAGAAAGAAGTTTTATAGCCCATATGTTCCAAGCTAAACTTCCATCGATAGGCTCGTGAGGCATTGCCGAGAACGGAAACAAAAAGTGCTAAATAAATATAGGAATAATTGGCGTTTTTAAAATAGCCTTTCATCTCTGTTATTTGCTCAGGAGTAAATTTGTTTAAGGTATATACAATCAGATAAACGCCAAGTGCAATTGGGAGTAAAATAGAAAGCCATTTGCTAAACGGGTTCTTTTTGATTAGATTTTCCTCTAATACTGCTAAATTGTCATTCTCGTTTGTGAAAGTTTTTTTGTTCATAGCGGATTAAAAAAAGGCTAGGTCAAAGAATTGTCTTTCTCATTTGGAAAAACTAAGGAAGGTTTAAAGGATTTAGCTTCTTCAAAATCAAGAATTCCATAAGAAATGATGATGATGATATCTCCTTTTTGGACTTTACGTGCTGCAGGACCATTAAGGGTAATTTCACCACTATTTCTATTGCCTTTGATGGCATAAGTTTCGAGCCGTTCCCCATTATTGATATTTACGATGGATACTTTTTCACCTTCAATAATATTGGAGGCTTCCATTAAGGCTTCGTCAATAGTGATACTACCGATATAATTTAAATCGGCTCCGGTTACGGTAACGCGGTGAATTTTAGATTTTACAACTTGAATTTGCATTTGGCAAAGATAATTAATTTAAGGCAATTGTGTCAATCAATCTTACATTGTTGAGAAAAACAGCAATGAAAGCGCGGTATTTTTTATTTTTATTTTTTCTCCGGCAGCTAAGGAGTGATTCTTCCTCAGCGATTTCGAAATATTCTAATTTGAAATCTGGGTTTTTGCCAATCGTTTTCTGTACCCAATTTAAAACTTCTTTAGCGCTTTTCACCTTGAATTGGGATCTTGCGCTTAGTAATACTTTATAGATTTGAGCAGCTTCTTCTTTTTCTTCGACAGACAGCCTTTCGTTTCTTGAGCTCATAGCCAGTCCACTTTCGGCTCTATAAATAGGGCAAGCCACCACATTTACGGGCATATTTATTTGGGTTACCATTTTTTTTATAATCTGTAATTGCTGAAAATCTTTTTCACCAAAATAAGCATTTGTAGGCTGAACTATTTCAAAAAGTCTTTTCACGATTGTACCCACGCCGTCAAAATGGCCCGGCCTAAATTTGCCTTCCATTTGGTTTTCCAATCCTCCAAATTTAAAGTGTGTGGATTTGGTATTTCCTTCGTAAATATCAGATACAGATGGGGTAAATACGAGTATGTTAGCGGAAACACTTTCGATTTTTTCCAAATCAGCCTCAAGGGTTCGAGGGTATTTTTCTAAATCGTCTGGATTGTTGAATTGGGTTGGATTTACAAAAATACTAATTACGGTAATGTCGTTATTTTTAAAGGATTCGGCCAATAAAGACAAATGTCCCGCATGCAATGCGCCCATGGTGGGCACAAAACCAATAGTAGTTTTAGGACTAGCAATCGCCTTCAGATGAGCTGCTAAATCGACTTGCTTCTTAAAAATCAACATGTATTTTTTGTTTAAATAAATTGCAAACTTAAGATATATAGTTAATAACTGCATAAATTTTCGTAATTTTGCGTGTTTTTTGTTGACAATAATTAAGTAATTTATATTATGGAGGATAAGAGGATATTATACGTATCATCTGAGGTAGTGCCTTATTTGGCTGAAAATGAAGTTTCTTTGATGTCCTATGACGTGCCAAAAATGATTAATGATCAGGGTGGGCAAATCAGAATTTTTATGCCAAGATATGGGAATATAAATGAAAGAAGGCATCAATTGCATGAGGTTATTCGATTATCGGGCATGAATTTAGTGGTTAACGATTTAGATATGCCCTTAATTATAAAAGTTGCTTCTATTCCAAAAGAGAGAATTCAAGTATATTTTATTGATAATGATGAATATTTTAAAAGGAAAGCCACTTTTACAGATGAAGAAGGAGTACTGTTTCCAGATAATGATGAACGAGCGATATTCTTTGCAAAAGGCGTAGTTGAAACAGTTAAAAAACTAAATTGGGTTCCTGATATTATTCATGTTCATGGATGGATGGCCGCTCTTTTGCCTGTTTATATGAAACATTATTACAAAGATGAAGCTTTGTTTGCCAATACAAAGATTGTAACCTCCGTTTATAGTCAGTCTTTTGATGGCTTGTTAAATGTTGAAATGATTAATAAAGTAAAGTTCGATAACATTCCAGCAGCTGCAGTGAGTGATCTGGAAAATCCAAGTTACGAAAATATCATCAAAGCGTCTATCAATCATTCTGATGCAGTGATTATTGCGTCTGATAATTTGTCTTTAAGTTTAACAAAATATATAGAATCTTCCGAAAAACCTTTTTTATCTTTCACCCCAAAAGATAAGTTTGCGGAGGCCTATACCGCTTTCTATAAAGAGATGGTTCAATAAACAATTTTTATTTACAAACATGAATACTAATTTCTATTTAAAACAAATACTTCTTGCTTTAACCGTAGTATTTTTTTCCTCTTGTGATACCAATTTTAATGAAATTGGTTCCAATATAGTAGGTGCTGAGAATTTTGGTTTAGAGAAACAATTCTTTGATGTTCTTGCCTTTAATCAAAATCAAGGCGCGATTCAAACCAATAATTTAGCTATAAATTCTTTGGGAATTTACGCTAATCCGGCATTTGGTACAACATCAGCAAATTTTGTAACACAGTTGGAATTGGCGAGTATTAATCCCACTATTGATCCTGCTTTAAATCCTCAAATAGAAAGTGTTATTTTATCAATACCGTATTTTAGTAAAAATACGGGTCTAAAAGCAGATGGTGTTTCAAGTTCTTATACTTTGGATTCCATTCATGGTCCTGCTGATGCTAAAATTAAACTTAGCGTTTTTGAATCCCGTTATTATCTAAGAGACTTAGATCAGGCCAGTCAAGGCCTTCAGTCGTATTATAGTAATCAAAATGCCGATTTTGAGTCCAATCTTGGAACGCTATTAAATACAGACGCTAATGTAAGTCAAAACAGTGAATTTGTTTTTAGTAATGAAGAGATTGTGACAACTACTACTGCTACTGATGGAACCGTAACTACTGCCCGAGCAGTCCCAGCCATGCGGTTGAACCTAAATGTTCCTTTTTTTCAAAATAAAATTTTCGGGTCTTCTGCAAGCGGTCAACTAGCAACCAACAATTCCTTTAAGAATTATTTTAGAGGACTGTTTTTTAAAGCGGAAAGTTCAGGATCTAATCCTACAAATCAAGCTTTAATCAATTTTAAAGGGGGTACAATTACTATTAATTACAAAGAAAATTTATCTTTAACAGACGCTACAGTAGCCAATAGAGTAAGTAAGACCATTGTGCTTAATTTAACTGGAAATTCAGTAAATTTATTTCAGAATGATTATTTACCTTCTTACACCAATGCCATCTCAACACCCAACACGGTTCAAGGAGATGACAAGTTATTTTTGAAAGGCGGGGAAGGATCAATGGCCATCATTAATCTTTTTGGTCCGGATACAAATGGCAATGGAGTTGCCGATCAGTTAGAAGAATTGAGAGCAAATAAAAGGTTGATTAATGATGCGAGTTTGACTTTTTATATTGACCAAAGTGCTATGAGTAATACGTTAACAAAGGAACCTAACCGAATTTATTTGTATGATTTAAATAATAAAAAAGCATTGTTAGATTATAGTTTTGATGTAACAACAGGTACAAATCCAAAACTAAGCAAATATGTTTTTGGCGGAATATTAGAAAATCAAACTGGCGGTCGAGGATTGAGATATAAAATTAAGTTGACAAATCACATACGAAATTTGATCAAAAGTGATACGGTTACCAATGTGAGACTTGGATTGGTAGTTTCAGAAAGCATCGGTATAATAACCAATCAAAAATTAAAAACGCCTGTTTTTTCAGGCTTGGTTAAAGAAACACCAACGACATCTGTACTAAACCCCTTGGGGACCATATTATTTGGAAGCAGTCCAGCGGTAGCAGAAGACAAAAGATTGAAATTTGAAATTTATTACACAAAATCTATTCAATAAAAAATTATGTGTGGAATTGTAGGATATATAGGATATAGAGAAGCATTCCCTATTATTATTAAGGGTTTGAAGCGATTGGAATACAGAGGTTATGACAGTGCTGGTTTAATGCTTTATGACGGTCAGAATTTAAAACTGGCTAAGACTAAAGGAAAAGTTTCTGATTTAGAAGAAAAAGCAAAAGAAATAACGCAAAATGGGACAATAGGTATGGGGCACACGCGCTGGGCTACCCATGGCGTTCCTAATGATGTAAATTCTCACCCTCATGTTTCTAATTCTGGAGATTTGGTGATTATTCACAACGGAATTATTGAGAATTATGCTCCCCTAAAAAAAGAATTAATCAACAGAGGTTATGTCTTTCATTCCGATACAGACACCGAAGTTCTCGTTAATTTAATTGAGGAAGTGCAAAAGAAAGACAACCTTAAATTGGGAAAAGCAGTTCAGATGGCCTTAAACCAAGTGGTTGGAGCTTATGCTATTTGTGTTTTTGACAAGAAAAAACCAGACGAAATAATTGTTGCCCGATTGGGAAGCCCATTAGCAATTGGAGTTGGAATTGATGAATTTTTTATTGCCTCAGATGCCTCTCCTTTTATAGAATACACTTCGAATGCCATCTATCTTGAGGACGAAGAAATGGCCATTGTTCGTTTAGGGAAACCCTTAAAAATCAGAAAAATAAAAGATGACTCTTTAGTCAATCCTCATATTCAGGAACTAAAAATGAATTTGGAGCAAATTGAAAAAGGAGGCTACGATCATTTTATGTTAAAGGAAATTTATGAGCAACCTAGTGTGATTAAAGATACTTATAGAGGAAGACTGCTAGCCAATCAAGGAATTGTCCAAATGGCGGGTGTTGAAGATAATCTAGAAAAATTTTTAAAAGCAGATCGAATTATAATTGTAGCCTGTGGAACCTCTTGGCATGCCGGATTAGTAGCGGAATATATAATTGAAGAATTTGCGCGGATATCTGTTGAGGTAGAATATGCCTCTGAATTTAGATATAGAAATCCAATTATCAATTCTAACGATGTGGTGATTGCCATATCACAATCTGGGGAGACAGCAGATACACTTGCGGCTATTAAATTAGCCAAAGACAAGGGTGCCTTTGTGTTTGGGGTTTGTAATGTAGTAGGTTCTTCCATCTCAAGAGAAACTCATGCTGGTGCTTATACTCATGCCGGACCAGAAATAGGGGTTGCTTCTACAAAAGCATTTACAACTCAAATTACAGTTCTGACCATGTTAGCACTTCGTTTGGCCAAAGCCAAAGGCACACTTTCTAATTCAGAATTTCATAGATATTTGCAGGAACTGGATACTATCCCTCAAAAAGTAACGGAAGCTTTAGCTACTAACGATAAGGCCAAAGAAATTGCGGCCATTTTTAAGGATGCTCCTAATTGTCTTTATTTAGGTCGCGGTTATAATTTTCCAGTAGCTTTAGAAGGTGCGCTAAAATTAAAAGAAATCTCCTATATTCATGCCGAAGGATATCCTGCTGCAGAAATGAAGCACGGTCCGATCGCCTTAATAGACGAACATATGCCTGTTGTTGTCATTGCACCTAAACAAGGTCATTATGATAAAATAGTCAGTAATATTCAAGAAATAAAATCCCGAAGCGGAAAAATTATTGCTGTTGTTACTAAGGGGGATACTCAAGTACGTGAATTAGCGGATTATGTTATAGAAGTACCGGAGACCTCGGATGCATTATCTCCCTTGTTAACCACTATTCCTCTTCAGTTATTATCCTATCACATCGCTGTAATGCGAAATTGTAATGTAGATCAGCCCAGAAACTTAGCCAAGTCGGTGACGGTGGAATAGTATTTATTGATATTTAATTAAAAAAAGCGAGATATTTTCTCGCTTTTTTTAGGTCTACTATTTTTTTTAAACTAATAAAAACTTAAGGTTTATCTCTATTTTTTTGAAATATTATATGTGCGCATAGTATATTTTAGGGCAAATTAACTATAATGTTAAGAAAAGTTTAAAAAATTGCAAATGTCATATAGTTAAAAATAAATACCAAAACTTATGGAATATGAATTATATTCTTACTTATTTGTAATTATATCGATTTAATTTGTACTTTGGCTATATAAACTAACAAAACTATAACTCAATGAAAGTGTACTTATTTATTTTGACCTTGTTTTTTTGTGGCTTTACCCAAGCCCAAAATACAATTTCAGGTTCTGTTACGGATAGTAACAAACAGCCTATTCTTGGAGCTAATATTAAAATTGTTGGAGAAGCAATGGGGACCATCACTGATGTTGATGGTAATTTTAAGTTGAGTTCTTCTCATAAATTACCTTATTCTATTGTGATTAGTAGCGTTGGCTATACTGCCAAAAAAGTGAGTGTCACGTCAAACAATCAAAAGCTAGTCGTTTCTTTAAAAGAGGAGGATACTTTATTGAGTGAAATAGTAGTTTCGGCTTCCAGAACCCCAGAGCGTGTTTTAGAATCCCCAGTAACCATTGAAAGAATGGGAATTGGTGATATTAAAAAATCAGCTTCACCAAGTTTTTACGATGGCTTAGAAAACTTGAAAGAAGTTCAAATGAATACCAGTAGTTTGACTTTTAAATCTATTAATACTCGTGGTTTTGCTACAGTTGCCAACACTCGTTTTATGCAGTTAGTAGACGGAATGGATAATTCCTCCCCTTTGTTGAACTTTGTATTGGGGAACATGATTGGTGTTTCAGAAATTGATGTTCAGAGTGTAGAGCTTTTGCCAGGAGCTTCTTCTGCTTTATATGGTGCCAATGCCTTTAACGGTATATTGTTTATGAATAGTAAAAGCCCATTCATCAGTCCCGGAATTACGGCTTATGCCAAATATGGTCAAACCAGCCAACAAGCAGCTGGGACTAATGAAAATTTTGATTATGGAATTAGAATGGCTAAAGTTTTTAGTCCAAAATTTGCCGCCAAGGTAAATTATACCTACATGAAAGGAACTGACTGGTATGCGACTAATTATGCTGATAAAACACACCCTGGAATGGATCGATCTAATGTGAATTATGATGGTATAAATGTTTATGGTGATGAAGTTTCTACTAATATTAAAGGCGTAGGAAATGCATTAGTTGCCTTAGGTAGAATTCCGCAATCCTTAGTTAACTTATTGCCTAACTATAACGTAAGCAGAACGGGTTATAATGAAGTGGATTTAACAGATAATAAAGCCAGTAATACCAAAATTGATTTCTCATTGCATTACAAGCCTTTTGCCAATGATGTTGAAGTGATTTGGAATAGTAAATTTGGTTTTGGAAATGCGGTATACCAAGGAGCCAACCGTTATTATTTGAATAACTTTTTTATGCAACAGCATAAATTGGAAGTGAAAGGTAAAAACTTCTTCTTGAGAGGGTATACTACTACTGAAGATGGTGGACAATCCTATGATATGTTATTTACCGGAATCAATGTAAATAGAAAATGGAAGTCAGATAGCCAATGGTTTGGAGAATATGCAGGCGCTTATATTCAATCTACATTAGGTGGTGCTACTCCTGAAAACGCACATATTGCTGCAAGAACTACGGCAGACACAGGTAGATTCTTGCCTGGATCTCCAGAATTCAAAAATGCGTTTAACCAAGTAATAGCTGATCCAAGCGTACTATCGGGTTCAAAACTAGTTGATAATTCCAGGATTTACCACAGTGATGGGAATTATAATTTTAAAGATATTATCAAATTTGCAGAAATTCAGGTAGGTGGATCTTATAGAGAATATCAATTGAATTCTCATGGTAGAATCTATACCGATAAAGATGGTCCTATTTACTATAGTGAATATGGCGCTTATACTCAATTGACTAAAAAATTGCTGGATAATCGATTAAAATTTACAGGATCGATGCGTTATGACAAGTCTAAGAATTTTTCAGGGAATGTCTCTCCAAGACTTTCCTTAGTTTATACTGGAGGAGAAAGCAGAAGGCATAACTTCAGAGGATCTTTTCAGACGGGTTTCAGAAATCCATCTACCCAAGATCAATACATCGGTTTTAATGTAGGGAGTGCTATATTGCTTGGTTCGGCTCCAGATAACCTAATTCGTTATTCAGAAACCTTGCCTGTTTCTACTCCTACAGGTCAATTTTTTGCAGGGGGAACTACAGTAGTTATGACGGGATTAAATGCCTATAATAATTCATATACCGCTACTTCAGTAGCTGCTTTTAGTGCTTTAGCTGCAAATGATCCAATTGCAGGATCGGCCTTATTGCGTAAAACAAATATTAATTATGTTAAGCCAGAAGAAGTTAAGGCTTTTGAATTGGGATATCGCTCTCTAATAAGTGATGTGTCCATTGATATTAATGGCTATTATAATATTTACAATAATTTTATTGGAAATTTAAATGTGGTGTCTCCTTTATACGGAACTGCGCAAAACGCTCCAAATCCTTTAGGAGGACCAACAGATGCAGGAGCTCAGTCACTACATGCTCTTCAGAATGGAAACTACAGAGCCTATCAATTGTATACCAATACGGCTCTAGAAATTAAATCACTTGGTTTTGGTCTTGGAGTTTCCAGAAAGGTATACCGTGATTTTGAAGTAGGAGTGAATTACAATTATGCGGAGTTTAATTTTGATCAAGCCAAAGACCCTAGTTTCGAAGCCGGTTTTAATACCCCAAAACACCGAGTGAAAGCTTCTTTTGGGAATGAAAGAGTTTTTAAAAATTTCGGATTTAATGTAAGTGGAAGATGGAATAGCGAGTATTTATGGCAATCTACTTTTGCTGATGGAATGATAGCAGCGGCAACCGTAATTGATGCTCAGATTAATTATGGTATTCCGTCATTAAAATCAACCTTAAAAATTGGAGCAGCTAATCTTGGAGGAAAAGAATATGCTCAAGTTTTAGGAGCCGGACGAATTGGACAGCAAATTTTTGCTTCTTGGACTATCAACCCGTAAAACGGATTCATAAATTTAAAAAAAATATAAAATGATAAAAAATATAAAATGGCTAGTCTTAGTTTCTTTAAGCTTTGCAGCATGTAATAATGAAGATGTTGTTGCGCCGGTTGAAGTTGCAGTATCAGCAGGGTCTGCTAATTTTTCGAAATATGTTGCCTTAGGCGATTCTTTTGCGGCAGGTTATAGTGATGGTGCCTTATTTAAAACAGCTCAGGAAGGCTCCTACGTTAACCTCCTTTCCCAACAGTTTTCAGTTGCCGGAGGAGGAGCATTCACTACGCCCTTAATGGCCGATAATACAGGAGGATTACTATTAGGGGGCCATCTTGCTGCCGGTCCTCGTTTGTATTTTAATGCAGCAACATCCTCTCCAGTTCCTGTTAGTGGAACGCCAACTACAGAAATAACAAATCATCTTACAGGGCCTTTTAGTAATTTGGGTATTCCTGGTGCCAAAAGTTACCATCTTATAGCTCCTGGATACGGAAATGTTGCCGGTGTTGCTGGTGGTTTAGCAAATCCGTATTATGCTCGATTTGCAACTTCCTCTAGTGCTACCGTTTTAGGGGATGCTATGGTCCAGGTTCCTACTTTTTTTTCTTTGTGGATTGGAGGAAATGATGTTTTAGGGTATGCTACTTCAGGCGGCTCAGGCGTTAATCGAACAGGCAATATGGATCCAAGTACTTACGGATCCAATGATATTACAGATCCTTCTGTTTTTGCCAGTGTATACTCGGGTATTATTACTTCACTAACTTCTGCTGGAGCAAAAGGCGTAGTGGCAAATTTACCTTATGTGAGTACGCTTCCTTATTTTACCACAGTGCCTTATAATCCGCTAAGTGTTTCTGTTTTGGGTTCTGGAAATACTGCAGTAGGTCAAGCTACGATATCAGCTCTAAATTCACAGTTATATGGACCTCTAAATGCGGCTTTAACCTATCTAGGTGCGGGTGATAGAATTAACTTGCTTTCTACAACGACCTCTAATCCTTTGTTAATAAAAGATGAATCATTGGCCAATTTATCTGCTCAATTAACGGCAGTTTTAACACCTTCATTAGGTCCGCAGACGGCTACTTTTTATGCTACTATTTATGGGCAAGCGCGACAAGCTAAAGCTACTGATTTTGTATTGTTGCCAACGCAATCTGTAATCGGTACTGCTCCAACTGCTGCTAATTCAGGATTAGGAATAGCTCCTCCCTCTCCTTTGGATAAATTTGGAATTACCTTTCCGTTGCAAGATGCACATATTCTAATTCCTTCGGAAACAGCTGAAATTAAAATAGCGACTGATGCTTATAATGTTAGTATTAAAGCCATAGCAGATGCTAAAGGTTTGGCCTTTGTAGATACTAAAGCAATCATGGATCAGTTGTCATCAACAGGTGTAGTAAGTAATAGTTTTACGCTAACATCAGCCTATGTTACAGGCGGTGCTTTCTCTTTAGATGGAGTCCATCCGAGTCCTAGAGGGTATGCTTTAATAGCCAATGCTTTTAGTGCTGCCATAAATGCTAAATATGCTTCTACTTTGAAAAAAGTAGATCTTAGTCTATATCGAATACTGTATCCGGCTTCCTTTTAAACCTAAACTTTGAGTCAATAAAAAACCATCCTGAATAAGGATGGTTTTTTATTTATAGTCCCTTTTACTTCGTTTTTGTTTGTTTGAGACTTATTAACAAACAATACTGCAATCTTTTAATGTTTTTCTGTAAAAAAATTATTGCTTTTATATTAAAAAAATTTATCTTTGCACTCTGAAAAAAGAGCTCAGTTTTATACGAAAGATAGAAATAGTTCTTAAAAACCTTTAGAAATTATATACTGTTTTTTATAAAGGCATTTCATAAACCTAAATAGCTATTTAATAAATACACAAGCAATGTCAAAAGTAATAGGAAAAGTTGCACAAATCATTGGTCCAGTAGTTGACGTAGTATTCAACGGTGTGGATGTTGAACTTCCAAAAATTTATGATTCTCTCGAGATCACAAAAAAAGATGGTACTTTGTTAGTACTTGAAGTACAATCACATATTGGAGAAAACACAGTTCGTACAATTTCCATGGACTCAACAGATGGTTTGAGCAGGGGTTATGAAGTGGTTGGAACGGGAAATCCTATCAAAATGCCAATCGGTCCAGACGTTTACGGTCGTTTATTCAACGTTATCGGAGATGCTATCGATGGTTTAGGAGATTTGCCTAAAACAGGTGAAAACGGAATGTCAATTCACCGTCAAGCACCAAGATTTGAAGATTTATCGACTTCGTCAGAAGTTTTATTCACAGGTATTAAAGTAATTGATTTAATTGAGCCTTATTCTAAAGGGGGTAAAATTGGATTGTTCGGTGGTGCTGGTGTAGGTAAAACAGTATTGATTCAGGAGTTGATTAACAATATAGCAAAAGGTCACGGTGGACTTTCTGTATTCGCAGGAGTAGGAGAAAGAACACGGGAAGGGAATGACTTACTTCGTGAGATGTTAGAGTCAGGGATTATCAAATACGGTGAAGAATTCATGCACTCTATGGAAAATGGAGGATGGGATTTGTCCAAAGTAGATATGCCAGGAATGAGAGAGTCAAAAGCTACTTTCGTTTTCGGTCAAATGAATGAGCCACCAGGAGCACGTGCTCGTGTAGCACTTTCAGGATTGTCTATTGCAGAATATTTCCGTGATGGTGCAGGTTCAGATCAAGGAAAAGATGTATTGTTCTTCGTGGATAATATCTTCCGATTTACTCAAGCAGGTTCTGAGGTTTCGGCTCTTTTAGGTCGTATGCCATCTGCAGTAGGATATCAGCCCACATTAGCAACTGAAATGGGGGCGATGCAAGAGCGTATCACTTCTACAAATAAAGGATCTATTACTTCTGTTCAAGCGGTTTACGTTCCTGCAGATGATTTAACCGATCCAGCGCCGGCAACTACTTTTGCTCACCTTGATGCAACTACTGTATTGTCTCGTAAAATTGCCGAATTAGGAATTTATCCAGCAGTAGATCCTTTGGATTCTACTTCTAGAATTCTTACGCCACAAATTTTGGGTGATGAGCATTATGATTGTGCTCAAAGAGTGAAAGAGATCCTTCAAAAATACAAACAATTGCAAGATATTATTGCGATTCTAGGTATGGAAGAATTATCAGAAGATGATAAATTAGCCGTATCAAGAGCAAGACGTGTACAACGTTTCTTATCTCAACCTTTCCATGTTGCTGAGCAATTTACAGGATTAAAAGGAGTTTTGGTTGATATTAAAGATACTATCAAAGGATTCAATATGATCATTGATGGGGAATTAGATCACTTGCCAGAAGCTGCTTTCAACTTGAAAGGAACTATTGAAGATGCTATCGAAGCAGGAGAAAAAATGTTAGCGGAGGCTTAATTCAATAAAAAAAAATATGATTTTAGAAATAGTATCCGCAGAAGCCAACTTATTTAAAGGAGAAGTAACTAGTGTTACTTTACCTGGAGTTGATGGGAGTTTTCAATTATTAAATCATCACGCAGCAATAGTTTCTATTCTAAAAGAAGGTTTAATTAAAATCACAGCTACTGATTTTATTTTTAATAAAGATTCAGAAAGTCAATTTTCAAAGATTGATAATCAAAATTATTCTTTGAACATCAGTTCAGGAACTATTGAAATGAAAGACAATAAAGTTATCGTATTGGTAGACTAAACCCTTTCGGTATTAAAATATAAACGCCTGACAATTAATATTGTCAGGCGTTTTTTTTGTTAATTGCTTTTTATATTTAGTAAGTAAACTATATGACAGAGGTTTTTAATTTTCGGTCGGTATAGAACCTTTCCTTAAAAGCGGGTAGCTATACCAACATTTACAGTATAGTCTGCAAAGGCAGCATCACCTTGAACATGAATCCCTCTAATAGCAGAATTTTCTATGTCGGTAACACTTTGAGTTCGGTTGCGAAGAAGTGCAAAAGGTATCGATGCAAAAACCACTAGCTTTTTATATTCATAATTCACAGATGGCTCTACCGACCAAATATAACCTGGTCGTCTGAAATCGCCACTCCCGCCTACAAGGTCATGAACTGGAATTCCCTCTAATCTTGCTCCTGCAGCCACAGATAGGCCTTTTATATGATTGAAAGAATAATTAAAACCACCTCTCACCATATATTGATCGGGAACACTCATAATTGCTTCGTTGGCTAAAAATGGAGATAAGGTTTCTCTATAGGTTCTGGTGCCATTTTGTTCTCTAGGATTCATCAAATAATATAAATTTCCATATACCCCAAAGTTGTGCTTGAAATTATAGAAAGTATTTAATTCAACAGTAAAGCCGGTACCCCCGTCTCCTAATTGTATGGATTGATCAACGGTACGCAATTCTTTGGTCCCGTTTACCCCAACATTATACCAATAGTCTTTGTAGTTATAATCTCCAGTAGGCAATTTAATTCCAAGACCTAATTGAATATTTCCTTTTGTATTTTTGGTAGGATCCAATAACCATCGGTATGCCGCAAAACGAATATCACCTATTCCAAAAGACCCTGTTGAATGTCTTTCTTTTTTGATATAGGCGCCATTAACCAAGCCGTGTTCATACAAAGAAGAACGAACGTTGTTAGAAACAGGAAGGTCTACCATAACAGACCAACGGTTGTTTATTATTCGGGTTAGGGAGAGATTAATAACCGAAGTATAGTTTATAACTTCAGTCTGTTGAATGAGTCGGTCTTTATTTTCAACCGTTCCTGAAAAATGTCTAAAGGATTTAAAATAGCGACCACTACTGGCAAATTGCCAGCTGGAAACATTTGAGCTGTCAGCATGAATGGCCATGCAGGTTGAGGCATTTCCTTTGATTGCAACGCAACCTTGGGCAATTGTTTTTTCAGAATTAAATAATAAGCTAATAAGACATAGTACAACAAGAGTATATATAGAAAATAAATTTTTCATAATTTGATTTTAAAATAGTTTAAATAAAGGATTTGCTTTCTTGAATCGATTCAAGAAAGAGATTTGTTTTTATTTTCAGATAAAAAGGGAACGCTTAATTCATTCTCAAATACGCAATCGTATCCAAGATTAAACAAGTATTTTTTACAATATCAAACAATAATACTCACAATCTTTAATAGAGGTTAGCGATAGCGGTATTCCAAAAGAATACGGCTATAAATAGCACTCTAAAAGAGACAACTGATGTTTTAGTGCTGTCTTTAGGAGTCAAAATAATTTGATAATTCTAGAAAATATAGGATTTAAACGAAGTCTGGGGGAGGGGAATTAATAGAAAGGTGTCCTGCTTGTAAATCTTCTTTTGTATAGTTAAAATAAGATTTCGTAACAAAAATTTCTGTAACATTTACGTCTGCCAGTGATTGCTTGTCTTGAACAACATAGGTCTTTAAAAAAGATTTTAGAATCTTTTTTACCGGACTTTCATTAGCAGGATTAGTGGTTTGGTTGTTTACTACCTCCATTAATTTTTTACCAATTGCATTCTGATGGTAATTGCGCAGATAATATAAATTAAGTATCCCGTTTTGAATTCTTTTTTTGAAAATGTGGTATACTTTATTTTCGATAACCATATCTTCATTCAGATATTCAAAATCAGAATCTTCAATTGAGGTATAAATAGTGGTATTTAATCGTATGATTTTGAATTCGGCATCCGGTATTTTTTGCATCATACTCACCCACGATTGTTCCTCTTTGTAGGATACCATCAAGTAGATCCCCAAAGCATTATAAAAGAAGGCGAATAATAAAAATAGGATTGCTACTTTTTTCATAGGGTACAAATATATATATTTTTTTAAAACAGCCTGCTTTTCTATTTTTTTATTTCAACTAATTTGTAGTAATTGTCAAAAATTTAAACAATTAAAACAGATAGGAGTATTTAATTAACCTATAAAAAACAGAATTGTTTTTTAAATTCCCTTTTCAGACTTCTGGAATTATTCTTTATTTTTTGGAGTTTAAAATAAAAAACCATAGAAAACTTGATTATTTTTGTAAACTATGAATTCATTTCCACTAAATCTTGCTGCCCGTCTCGATATTCGAAAGCAAAATAATGCCTTGCGAGTATTGCCCTTGAATACTAACTTGATTGATTTTGCTTCTAATGATTATATTGGTTTTGCAAAAAGCAGGCTTATTTTTGAGGAATCCCATCAGGTTTTAGTAGCGGCTAATATTTATTTAAATGGGGCTACAGGATCCCGATTATTATCCGGAAATCATTCCTTGTTTGAGGAAGCTGAAATTGGTATTGCTGATTTTCATCAATCCGAAAGTGCCCTAATTTTTAATTCAGGTTATGATGCCAATGTAGGGTTTTTTGGATCAGTTCCACAACGTGCTGATTTTATTTTGTACGATGAATTGTGTCACGCTTCCATTCGAGACGGATTACAATTGTCGAACGCAAAATCCTATAAGTACAATCATAATGATTTTGAAGATTTGCAAAAATTGATTGATCGTTTTAAATCAGAAAATAGCAGTATTTATTTAGTCACAGAATCAGTATTTTCTATGGATGGTGATTGTCCGAATTTAGAAGAATTACTCGCGCTTTCTGAAATTAACAAATGCTATTTAGTAATTGATGAAGCGCATGCACTGGGTGTTTTTGGAGATAGAGGGGAGGGCTTGGTTCAAAGTCTAAATTTGCAAGAAAAGGTTTTTGCTCGAATTGTGACTTTTGGAAAAGGACTTGGTTGTCATGGAGCTGCAATTTTAGGATCCATAGAATTAAAAGAGTATTTAGTGAATTTTGCCCGAAGTTTCATTTACAGCACTGGGCTTTCCCCACATTCTATTGCTACAATTTTAGTAGCCTATCAACACTTGGAGACCCAAATGGAGGAGATTTCAAAATTGAGGAATAACATTGTTTATTTTAATCAACAGAAAAAAGTAATGGGGATAGCGCCACTTTTTGTCCGAAGTAAATCCGCAATTCAATCGGCAATTATTCCGGGAAATGAAAAAGTAAAGACCATCGCCAATCAATTGCAAGAAAAAGGATTTGATGTCAAAGCTATTTTATCACCTACTGTTCCGGAAGGACAGGAACGATTGCGTTTTTGCTTGCATTCGTATAATTCCAAAGAAGAAATCTCTGAGGTCTTGTCTTTGTTGACTACCTTTGTGTTTTAGCCCTAGCCAAAAGTATGAAACTATTTATTACAGGAATTGGAACCGATGTTGGTAAAACCATTGTATCGGCAATTATAACGGAAGCATTAGAAGCCGATTATTGGAAACCCATTCAGGCTGGTGACTTAGAGCAATCAGACAGTCATAAAATAAAAGCCTATATCAGCAATTCAAAAACAATACTTCATCCGAACAGCTATGCGTTAAACACGCCTGCTAGTCCGCATCTAGCGGCAAAAATTGATGGAATTAGCATTGATTTAAACGGAATCAAAGAGCCTATTGCCAAAAATCATCTTGTTATTGAAGGTGCCGGAGGGATATTTGTTCCTTTGAATAAGACGGCATGTGTAGTCGATTTAATCCGTGTAGATTATAAAGTAATATTGGTTTCTCGTCATTATTTGGGGAGTATCAATCATACTTTGTTAACTGTTGAAGCCTTGCAAAACCGAAAAATAAATATTGCGGGTATTGTTTTTAACGGAGGTGCCAATGAAGAGTCCGAATCCATTATTCTAAGTAAAACCGGTTTGAAATGTATTGGCAGAATTAAAGAGGAACCTTATTTTGATAAAAATGTAATTTTAGAATATGCCGCTATTTTTCGGGAAAATCTCCTGGGATTATAAATGGACTAGTTCCTGTTGATTTCTGAGTTTTTCTTTCCTCTTGTCTTTCGCTTGCTTTACCTTTGCATAATGAATTTAACCGAAAGAGACCGCCAATATTTATGGCATCCGTATACCCAACATAAAACAGCCGCCGCTCCAATTGCTATTGTAAAAGGCGAAGGTGCTCTGCTCTGGGACGAAAACAATAAAGAATATATAGATGCAATTGCCTCTTGGTGGGTAAATCCATTTGGACACAGCAATCGTTTTATAGCCGATGCTATTTACAAGCAATTGACTACTTTGGAGCATGTATTGTTTGGGGGATTCACTCATGAACCGGCTGTTTTAGTAGCAGAGAAACTCATGGAGTTATTGCCGAATAACCAAAAGAAACTCTTTTTTTCTGATAATGGGAGTACTGCTGTAGAAGTTGCCATTAAAGTGGCTTTACAGTATTTTTATAATAAAGGAGAAAACAGAACGACTATAATTGCTTTCGAAAATGCTTTCCATGGCGATACCTTTGCTGCAATGGCCGCTAGTGGGATTTCCTTTTATACTCAAGCTTTTGAGGGAATGTTTATTGATGTGGTTCGGATTCCGGTTCCTGTCCCTGGGAAAGAAGAGAAAAGTTTTGCCGCCTTGAGAGCCGCAATACAAAACAATAAGACTGCGGGATTTATATTCGAACCTTTGGTTCAAGGTGCAGCAGGAATGGTGATGTATGAAGCAGAGGCTTTAGAGGAGTTGATCCGAATTTGTGCCCAAAATCAAGTGCTCACTATTGCCGATGAGGTCATGACCGGTTTTGGTAAAACAGGAAAAACCTTTGCCTGTGATTATATCCACGAAAAACCCGATATGATGTGTTTGTCAAAAGCGCTTACAGGCGGAACCATCCCCATGGCTATTACCACTTTTACTCAGGAATTATTTGATGGTTTTTATAGTGATGACATCAATAAAGCGCTCTTTCACGGTCATACTTTTACAGCAAATCCAACAGGTTGCGCTGCGGCCTTGGCCAGTTTTGAATTGTTGCAAACCGAGGCTATGCAAGCCAATATTGCCCGAGTTCATGCCCGTCATTTGGCCTTTGAAAACAGAATTCGAACACATCTGAAAGTAAGTACTACACGCGTGTTAGGCGTTATTTTTGCCTTGGAAATAAAAACCGAAGGCGAGGCCGCTTATTATGGCAGTTTGCGAAATCAGCTCTATGATTTTTTTATAGAAAACGGAATTATTCTCCGGCCTGTTGGGAACATTGTTTATATTTTGCCTCCCTATATTATTAGCAATGAACAACTCGAAAAAGTCTATCAAACCATTGAAAAAGCTTTAGAAATAGTTTAATTTTGAACTTTTCCCTGAAATCTGCTGGATCCACATTAAAATACGTGGGTTCTCGCTACTCTCAGGCATATTAATCGGTGTTTAATTTAATTTATTATTTTGTCTAAAACGATTTCCATTACTGCCATAGCTTCTATTTCTCCATTGGGGAATAATTCTCAAACGACTTGGGAGCACTATCTCCACAAGCAACACCGTTTTCAAGAGAAAACTTTTGGGGATCAAAAAGCGTATGCAGCGGTATTGGATGCTGATTCCGCTCTGGAAATTGAGTTGCTGAGACAATCGGATACTAAATACAAGGCACTTGACAATTCCGTTTTATTTGCCATTGCCGCTTCTAGAAAAGCGATTGCTCAAGCGAAATGGACGGAAGATTCTGTTTTTGGAATCAATATTGGTTCTTCCCGCGGAGCTACAGCCTTATTTGAAAAGCAGCACGAAGATTTTCTAGCAACCGGTAAAGCACAAACTTTAACTTCTCCAACAACTACTCTGGGGAACATCTCCTCTTGGGTGGCCCATGACTTGCAAAGTCAGGGTCCTGAAATTTCGCATTCTATTACTTGTTCCACCGCTTTACACGCTCTATTAAATGGGGTGGCTTGGCTTAAAGCAGGCATGTCGAACCGTTTTTTGGTAGGAGGTAGTGAGGCGCCCTTAACGGCCTTTACGATTGCTCAAATGCAGGCTTTAAAAATTTATGCCAAAGAACATCAGGAATATCCCTGCCGTGCTTTCGATTTAGAGAAAACCCAAAGTACCATGATTCTTGGAGAGGGAGCTGCGGTATGTTGTTTGGAAATAGGAAAAAAAGAGAATGCATTAGCTTTTATTGAAGGCATTGGTTTTGCTACCGAAATTTTAGAACACAATATTTCCATCTCTGCTGAGGCCGATTGTTTTCAGAAATCGATGCGAATGGCTCTGGAAAATACGGATATCTCTGAAGTCGATGTTATCGTGATGCATGCTCCTGGAACTAAAAAAGGAGATCTAACCGAATACAAGGCGATTCAAAAAGTATTTGGAACTCGGCTGCCATTATTGACCACTAATAAATGGAAAATCGGTCACACCTTTGGTGCTTCCGGAATGTTGAATATAGAATTTGCCATTATGATGTTACAGCATCAGAAATTTATTGGAATTCCATTTGTGGATGCCGTCGAAACAAACCATCCTATAAAAAAAATAATGATTAATGCCGTGGGCTTTGGAGGTAATGCCGTGAGTGTTTTATTATCGCTTTAGTTAATTCACTTCTGCGGATTTTCAAGTTCCTTTAGTTTTTCATAAATCAGTTGGCTTTCAAACCCTTTGCGGAGCAGGAAATCAGCAAATTTCTTCCGCTTTTTCAAGTGATTGGATTCTCGAAGGTTTTCCCAATGGCGCTCTGCCAAGAGTTCAAAAGTTTCACGGTATTCCTCGGGACTAATTTCTTTTAGAGCAGTATTTATATTGTATTGCGAGATATTTCGAAATTTCAATTCGTTGATAATTCTTATTTTTCCCCAATATTTGATTCGGTGTTTTCCTCTGGCAAAGCTGCAAGCAAATCGCTCTTCATTGAGGTAATTTTCACCAATCAGGTAAACTACAATTTCATCTATAGCTTCTGGATCGCTCACTAGACTCCATAATTTCTGAATTACTTCCTTGTGGCAACGGTCTTGATAGGCGCAAAAGTGCTCCAGTTTGTGTTTTATTTCGGAAAGGGTAAAATCATTTGACATTTAGGTACGAAAAAGAGTTTGGTATCCACACTTAAAATAAGATCTAATTATAACGAAAGGGAACTTTTAACAAATGGATTTTTGTTTAAAGTTCCCTTTTTATAAAATTTAAAACTTTATGCTTTTCCTTTTCCTGAAGCTTCCAGGTTCTTTTCAATACTGTGACCCGGTCTAGACCATTTTGGTTTTTCTCCCAAGGCCTGAAATTGAGAATCTGCCGCTTCTACAGTTGTAGGTTGCATGATCTTAATAAAAGGTTTTTGCGCTTTTAGTCCCAACATCTCAAACATTTTCATGTCGTCATTCACATCCGGATTTGGAGTAGTCAATAATTTATCTCCAGCAAAAATAGAATTAGCACCGGCAAAAAAGCACATCGCTTGACCTTCCCGACTCATATTCATTCGTCCTGCAGACAATCGAACTTGAGTTTCAGGCATGATGATACGGCTAGTAGCTACCATACGAATCATTTCCCAAATTTCAACTGGTTTTTCTTCTTCCATAGGAGTACCCTCAACGGCAACCAAGGCATTTATTGGAACCGATTCGGGTTGCGGATTCAAAGTAGATAACGCAACAAGCATTCCAGCTCTGTCTTCTATAGATTCTCCCATTCCAATAATTCCACCACTACAAACAGTTACATTTGTTTTACGAACGTTCTCTATAGTTTGCAAGCGATCTTCGAATCCGCGTGTGGAAATAACTTCTTTATAGTATTCCTCTGATGTATCTAAATTGTGATTGTAAGCATAAAGTCCCGCTTCCGCTAAACGGTGTGCTTGATTTTCGGTAATCATACCTAGAGTACAACACACTTCCATATCTAATTTGTTGATGGTTCTTACCATTTCCAAAACCTGATCAAATTCGGGCCCGTCTTTTACATTCCTCCAGGCTGCACCCATACAAACACGAGAAGAACCACTTGATTTAGCTCGCAAAGCCTGCGCTTTTACCTGACTTACAGACATTAAATCATTTCCTTCAATCTCGGTATGGTATCTCGCCGCTTGTGGGCAATAACCACAATCTTCGGGGCATCCGCCAGTTTTTATGGACAATAGGGTGGAAACCTGAACTACATTTGGGTCATGATGTTCCCTGTGAATAGAAGCTGCCTCAAAAAGCAAGTCCATCAAAGGTTTATTATATATGGCAATAATTTCTTCTTTTGTCCAGTCGTGTTTTGTCAAACTCATGTCAGCTTTTTTATAATCCTCAAAAGTAGGAAATTCAAAATGAAGTAAAAAAGTTTCGGTATTTAAAGTTTCGTTTATTCGCAAACTAACTAACCTAAAACAATCAAGCTTTACAATAACGGAACGTCGTTTCAGTTATTAGAAAGCTTAATAGTTATGCTGTTGCTGTTATTTGTCTCAAGCAGTTTTGCTCGTCATTTTAATTTTACCTTTCCAATATTGCATTAATACAAAGGAAACCATTAGGGACGCTGCTATGGATTCGAAAAGCAAACCGATGCAATAATGATAAATGGTTAATTCTCCTCCTCCGAAGATAAAACCTTTAGAAAGATTCTTTAGAAAAAGTTCTCCTCCTTTAAATTCAATATAGGCTAATAAACTACCAACGCTCAGAATAGCGCCAATAATGGATGTTAATACAGCCGAAAGTAATATGGTATTATAACCTCGAATACCTTCGGCATGATTCATTTTTATGGTTCTGTTGATGCCATAAATCACAAAAATAATATTTCCCATTCTCAAATACAATTGATCAGAAAGTCCAAGATATTCAACAATTAAATAGTAAATACTGATTCCTAAAAAAATAATAAAACCGTTAGTTAATTCTCTTGAATATTTCATGTTTGCAATTTTAAGTATTGATTAATAACTAAAAACTAAAATAAAGCTGAAAACCTAATGAATGAAAATTGTTAAATATGGAGGGCGTTTGATTTATAAATATAGTTAAAAAAGGAATAGAATCTAAATTTTAGGCTCTTATAACATAAAATTATTAAACGGTCAGTTGCTGGCACTATTAATAAAACGCAAAAACAAGAAGATTAGTATTAAATAAAATGCTGATTGATATATTCTATTGCGCCTTTTTTATCCGCTTCTAATTGTTCTTTGAGCAAGTCGAACGAATCAAATTTATGTTCAGAACGGATAAAGTGTAAAATAGAAACTTTGAGTTTTTCCTGATATAAATTAGCATCGAAATCAAGGTAATGGACTTCTATAGATAATTTTTTACCGTTTACTGTTGGATTTGTGCCAATATTCATTATCCCAAAAACGGTTTTAGAATCGATCGTACTTCTTACTATGTATACGCCATTCTTAGGAATGAGTTTGTAGTCTTCGGCTATTTTTATATTTGCTGTGGGGAATCCGATGGTTCTTCCAAGTCGTTTTCCCTCTTCAACAGTACCCGTTAGGAAATAGGGATAACCCAAATATTCATTTGCTAAATCAATATTAGCTTCCTCCAATGCCAATCTTATTTTTGTAGAGCTGATAGAAACTTCGTCAATTTCCTGAGCTGAAATTTGCTCCACTTCGAAATCATATTTTTCACCAAAAAGAATTAAATCTTCAATATTAGCCGATCGGTTTCTTCCAAAGCGGTGGTCATAACCAATGACGATTTTTTTTATATTCAATTGATCTACTAAAATATCTTTTACAAATTCCTCGGCGGTCAAACGTGAAAATGCTTTGTCAAAAGGATGAATTATGAGGTTGTCTAGTCCCGCTTTTTCTAATAATTCGGCTCGCTCCTCTATCGTATTCAGCAGTTGGATTTCTGATTTTTCTTGTAAAACCATTCGCGGATGCGGAAAAAAGGTAAGTACTAAACTTTCGCATTCGGATTGTTTCGCATTCTGAATTAGCTTTTCAATAATTTTTTGATGGCCAATGTGAACGCCGTCAAAGGTGCCAATGGTTACAATTGTTTTATTGGCAGAACGAAATGTAGTTATAGAATGAAAAATTTTCAATGGAATCCGTTTAATAAGGCGCAAATTTAGTCTAATAATACCAAATAAAAGATGCAGATTAGCAGAAATCATCCCGTTTAAGTGCTTAGCAGGTAAATTATTCCTTAATAAAACGAAGTGTTTTTTTCTCTCTGTCTTTTAGGATGGTGATAAAATAAATTCCATTGCTTAAAAAGGAAGTGTCGATGGACAAGTCAGATTCCTTTTTCACTGTTTTTTGTACCAATGTTTGTCCCAGGAAGTTATTAATTATTAGAGCATCAGGCAGTCCAAAAGTAGTAGGAACTTTTATGTTTAAAGTGGTCTGGCTTGGATTTGGATAGACATAAATTTCTTTTATAGCTTCAAAGGTTTCGGTAGCGAGCGTTTTATTAGTAAAGGAAGTGCTTTCAGAACTTCCAAAAGAGCCACCTGAAGCAATAACAGTAGTGCCACTTTTGATGGAGTAAAAGCCTTGACCTCCTGAGCAACAGATTCCGTCTCCAAAGCTGTCATTAATGGTAAAGGTATAACAGTCTTTATTTGAGAGTGTCCAAGTTTTTGTAATAACGGTTGGTAAGTTCGTGGAGTTGCTGTAAGGACCACCACTAAATAAAGTAATGCCGTTACTGTTCTTTATAAACCAGGAAGTCTCAGTGCCAAATTTGTCAAGCTGTAAGTTAAAATCTAGGCTTGTAAAGTAGTAATCAACAGGAGGTAATACAGGATAATAAGTGCCAGTGCTTGTGTTGTTAGAAGTTCTTTGATCGGTGCTCCCATTTACACTAATCAGATCTACAGTAACGGATGCACTTGTTGGTAAATTTACAGGAATATTAATGTTCGCAAATTGATTCGTACTAAGAGTTCCCGTCCAATTAATAGTTTGAGGACTACCGCCATTAATGGAATAATTCAAACTGGCACGTGTTAGATTAGCGCTACCTCTGTTGTAGAGACTTAGTTTTTGAGAGCTTACCGTACTGCAACTACCGGGAGTGTTATCACATGATTTTTCAAGTTTAACTTCTCCGTCATTTGCAAATAATGGTATTGCGTTACCCTTAGTAGATCTAATAAGTGCGTTTCTTCTTGGCGAATTGGCCATAACAGTTTGAATTCTGTCTTTTTGATTTTGAGTAAATAGATTCATACAACTATCATCCGTATAATCCATATAATTTTCTATCATGTCATAAATTGGAGGTGAAGATGGACAAGTATCGGTTGCTAAAATGCAGCCATAATTAGCATCCTTTGAAACAGGTGTGTCATTGCAATAATCAGTATTTGTTGCGCAATCGGAGCCATCACCCCAAATGTGTCGGAGCCCTAGCCAATGTCCAACTTCATGTGTCATGGTACGACCTTGATTGTAGGGAGCATTTAAGGAAAAAGTTTCTCCGGAGGGTTTGTAATTAATACTTCCAAAGGCATTGTATTTAACAACAACTCCATCGGTACTTGCAGTTCCATTGTTTGTATTTATACCAATTAGACCTGATCCATCCGGAAATTGGGCATAACCAAGAATAGTTGTGTCTGTAAATTCCAAACTCCATAAATTCAAATAGGAAGTCGTATCCCATATTGTTGAGGGTTTTAGAGTAGCTTCAATATCAGTTTCTGACCATGATTTTTGGCAGGTATTAATACGGTCAATTCCATTAGTAGGATTGCCGTTAGGGTCTACCTGTGCTAAAACAAATTGAATTTGAGTGTCGGCACTTACTGGATAAGAACTTCCATCACCAGGAGTTCCGGCGACTCTTCTATAATCGTTATTTAAGACCGTTATTTGTGATTTAACTTGTGCATCACTAATGTTTCTTTGTGTTCCCAATGGTTCGCCATTATAGATGACATGAACCACAACCGGAATTGTAATTATTGTTACCGCTGTTCTTTGTGCACTATTGCTGATTTTGTTTTTGGAATTGCTAATCTGGGTACTGATCCAAGATTCAAAAGCCGCATCCGTCTTTCTTTTCGGATCCTTTTTCTGTAACATCTTTTCGTATTCGACGCTCCCACATCGTATTATTCCATTTCTTGGATTAATACTTCCCCTACTTATTTTTGACCCAAAAAGGAGATGTTCCTCAACGGTCTTATTCTGACTAAACAGCAAGCTAATAGAGAATAGGCTAAAAAAAATAAAGGTTTTTTTAGCAATAATAATTTTCCTCATAAAATATATTTAGTCCCCTAAGTTACATCAAATCAGCATTCAAAATCCTAAAAACCGAATTAAAAGATTTTATTTTCCGTTGAATCCAGTCATCGTGTTTTCTAATCCTGCGGTGCCAAAAGAATGGATGATTTCAGATGCTAGTTCCAATCTTTCTGGTAATTTTGCTTTTTCTTCTTCGTTCCAATCCCCTAGTACATAATCTATTTGTTTTCCTTTTTTGAATTCATCACTGATTCCAAAACGGAATCGAGTATAATTAGGGGTGTTTAAAATTAAATTAATATTTTTTAAACCGTTGTGGCCTCCATCGCTTCCTTTTGGTTTTATTCGGATAGTTCCGAAAGCCAAATTCAAATCATCTGCGATAATCATAATATTCTCCAAAGGAATATTTTCTTTATCCATCCAATACTGTACTGCTTTTCCACTAAGATTTACATAGGTGTTTGGTTTTAAAAGTAAAAACGTTCTCCCTTTAGATTTGTAAGTGGCCAAAGCGCCTAATTTTACAGTATCAAAAGAAAGACTTTCTTTTTTTGCAAAATAATCTAAAATTTTAAAACCGATGTTGTGTCTTGTATTTACATATTCAGCACCGATATTACCAATGCCTACTATTAAATATTTCTTCATATAATTTGTATCGTCTTCTGTTTTTGTAGTCGAAAAGAGTTGGTTTAACCATTTTATCATTTTGTAAAAGTAATTCAAATTGATAACTAAAAAAAATAACAATTAGTATGCCAGAAAAGGTATTTTTTGTAGCCTATCGATTTAATTATCAAGGAGCTACTTTCTGTTTTTAGTAAAACCTAAGAATTTTTGTATCCCTTAATAGCGATAATTATAAAAGAAATAATCGTTACTTCTTTAAATAAAAAAAGCACCAGTTTTGCAACTGATGCTTTTGAAAATGTTGAAAATGAAATTATTTTTTCTTTCCTTTTACCGGAGCTTTTGCTGCTTTTGCTGCTTCTTGAGCTGCTTTTAAAGCGGCACGAGAAACTCTTACTTGAGCTACAACCGTATTGTCAGGGTGTATCAATTTGTAGCTATCAGAAGCTAATTTAGTTACATACACTTTATTACCCATTTCAAGTGGAGTAATGTCTAATTCAACGAAATCAGGTAAGTTCTTAGGTAAAGCTTTCACTTTTAACTTACGGGTGTTCAAACGAAGCACACCACCTGCAAGAACTCCTTTAGAAACACCTGTTATTTTAACAGGAACTTCCATAGTGATTTCTTTATCATCGAATAGTTCGAAGAAGTCAATGTGTAAAATTTTATCAGTCACCGGGTGAACCTGAATGTCTTGTAAAATTGCATTAAATGATTTTGTACCAAGATCAATCACAACGGTGTGAGCGTTTGGGGTGTAAACCAAGTTTTTAAAAGCAATTTCTGTTGCTGAGAAATGTACTGCTTGATTTCCTCCGTATAAAACGCAAGGAACCAATCCAGCATTACGTAAGGCTTTAGTCGCAACTTTGCCCACGCTTTCTCTTTCTGATCCTTTAATTGTAATCGATTTCATTGTAAAAATATATAGTTAATAAAAATAAAATACTTTTTTTACTTTCAGACTTTCGTCCTCAAGACTGATGTTTCTACATCAAAAATTTTCCACTAATGGAATTGTTGTGTTGTACCATGTGCATGACTTCAGCAAAAAGAGGCGCACAACTCACGACTTTTATTTTTTTAGAGGCTGCCTTTAACGGAATTGAATCGGTAACTATTAATTCTAACAATTTAGAATTTTCTATTTTTTCATAGGCATCACCAGATAAAAGGGCATGCGTACAGATTGCTCTAACGCTAAGGGCTCCTTTTTCAATCATTAAATCAGCGGCTTTAGCTAAGGTGCCTCCTGTATCAATCATGTCGTCAACCAAGACTACATTTCGACCTTTTACATCACCAATCAACTCCATGGAGTCAATTAAATTGGCAACTTTTCTATGTTTGTAACAAATTACTACATCCGATTCTAAAAATTTAGAGTAGGCATAAGCTCTTTTTGAACCACCCATATCCGGTGATGCGATAGTTAAATTGTCTAAATTAAGACTCTTTAAATAGGGCAAGAAAATGGTGGAAGCAAACAGATGATCTACCGGTTTTTCAAAAAATCCTTGTATCTGATCCGCATGTAAATCCATGGTCATTATTCGGGTGGCGCCTGCAGCATCTAATAAATTAGCAACTAGTTTAGCCCCAATCGGTACCCTTGGTTTGTCTTTTCTATCTTGTCTTGCCCAACCAAAATAAGGAATAACAGCTGTTATGTGTCTGGCTGAGGCTCTTTTGGCGGCATCAATCATTAATAACAATTCCATTAAATTATCTGCTGTAGGAAAAGTCGAACAAACTATAAACACCCGTAAACCTCGTATAGATTCATCGTAATTCGGTTGGAACTCCCCATCACTATATTTAGAGAAAGTCACCTTTCCTAGCGGTATACCGTAGAGTTCGGCCATTTTTTCAGCTAGATAAACACTTTGGGAACAAGCAAATATTTTTGCTTCTGGTTCTTGATGTGACATTTTAATGAGTTGTTTTGTAGTTAGTTAGTGTGTGTCGTTTTAACGAGGTGCAAATTTAGAAATAAAATTGAACTTCTAACGCAAATTTTAGAGTATTTTTCTAAGAAAATGTAATTTTATTATTTACATTTGCAATCTCATAATGATAATTTAATTAAGATTTATGAGACTGCTAATTGCCCGGATGGCGGAATTGGTAGACGCGCTGGTCTCAAACACCTGTGGGCAACCGTGCCGGTTCGATTCCGGCTCCGGGTACTTTTAAAAACCGTAATAGTATTGTTAATCAATATTTTACGGTTTTTT